>Ga0307515_10005070_pt1 | contig 26786 bp, 29 predicted proteins | sample 17_EM_MG_FD_194513 | JGI IMG/M metagenome (GOLD analysis project Ga0307515, IMG submission 194513) | Populus trichocarpa ectomycorrhiza microbial communities from riparian zone in the Pacific Northwest, United States - 17_EM | ecosystem: Host-associated > Plants > Roots > Unclassified | place... | reverse complement strand
GTCGTTTCTCTGTCATACCACAGCCAACCCACGACGTCAACTTCGAAAATTTTGAAAGTCGAGGATCCTCCCTCCAACTCGGGATTCAGACGTGGGGTGTCAAGCAGTGTTGTGCCGGCCAATAGCTGGCTATATGATGCCAATGGCCTCGCGAAATCTTGGAGAATGGCCGCGATTTGGCCGTGGCTTTCGGGGTTTTCCATGACAGTATTTTCTCACACCCTGCGCTCGGGTCCCGCGAATGGAGGACTCGGAATGCTCGGAAAATGGCAGCTCGTCCAAGCCGAACCTGCCCTTCCCATCAACTCTTGGCCCGGCAAACACCGTCGGGGCATGACCGAACGGCCAGCGGACACATCGCCTAATGGTTATATCCGATGACTTCGCCGGGCTTTAGCTTTTGGCGTTGGGTTACGGCCAATGGCTGTCCAACACTGTGCACAACAGACAAAGACAACAAAGGCTCCGAAACTTCTCGTTCGCCCAGAGAAGTCAAGACAGCAAGGGACCGAACCAACGAACCTGGTTCCTGGATACGAGATTTTCATACAACACCCTGGTACAACATTGAACCCGGAAAGATCCCGCAAGCCTCACTTCCACCCAGTTCATGGACAGAATCCGAGAACAACAGCACACGACGTCGACATGAGGCCCGTTACTCGCAACTGCGCGTTCTCCATGGTGATGCAACACCGAATGGGAAACAACGGCGAACGTCGTATCGAAGAACGAGTTCATTTCACGCTGGCTCGTGATGCGCTTTCCTCTTCCTGGTGGGTTTCCATGAGAGTTTGGCCTTTCATCTAACAAACCAAACCTACACGTGCACGTTGAGCGCCGAGCGTGACCCAGCATGCCACGATCGGACTTGAGTTGGCAGATCGCGTTTTTGACCTTGGCTGGGGTGTCCATGACTACCGGGCCAGGTTGCGCCGAGCGTTCTCTGGCTGTGCCTGGATTATCACATATAACATAACTGCTGGATTCGAGGTGCTCGGATCCCTCCTTCCCGGGAACAAAAGACAGTTCTTCACTGAATGAATCACGGATAGAAATGAAGACAACGGTGCCATCAGCGCGTCCTGGCCCATGCATAGGCAGACCTGCAGGAGATGAAACCGACTCGGACTTTACTTTAAGCTCCCTCATGTAAAGCGACATGTGGCACCCATGGGCCACCGCAAGTGAGCGCCACCCACGCGGGTGCGAACGTTCATGTCTATTAGCGAGAGATAAGCCAGGGAAAACATGCACTAGGCAACGATAAGATATGTGGGGGAGGAGGGGTATTGCAAAGGGGTAAGCCAGATCCTGATTCTGACCTATACCGCACCGAACTTCAGGTGGTCATGAGCAAAAGGAGTGTGATCTTCATACGTCCATCCTATGTCTCGGCGCACCAAACTTCCAACCTGCCTTCCACCTTCCCATTGGCACTCTCCTTGGCCGTCTCCAATGCCATCTCGTAGTCCATCTCGTCTTTCATGCTCACCTGCCCCCCATCTTCATCCTTAAATTTCACATCCATCTTGCCCACGGGAATAGCGAACTTCGAGCTCAACATACCCATAAACTCGGCAAAGGTCACGTCTGGCGTGAGTGCCAACCCTCTCACTTCGTCCTTGAAGCGAACCTTGATTCGGATCTTGGAGAATTCGGCGAAGCCCGATCCTTCATCGTAATCACCAGAACCATAGCCTTCTTCCTCTTCTTCATATGTGGGTTTTCTCCGGACCATGCTGCGCTGACGGCCCGCAGTTGAACCGCGACGGCGGATACTACCACCGCCGCCACCGCCGCCGCCACCACCACCAGAGTACGAAGAAGGGGGAGGACGCATGGAGAGCGAACGTGATGGAGGGTTTCCGGGGTTTGCATTATTCCTGGCCCACGAAGCGACCGTGTTGTTCCGTTGGACAGGAACGGGAGCCTGATCCCTGTAGGCGTCAATGTAATCATCGTAGTAATCCGCCGTTTGTTCCTCTGCGATGAAGTGGAAGTTACGTCAGCGACCCGGTAGCAAATCGAGTAGTGGTTGGGAGACCTACTCGGTGTTGCCGCCTTCTGTCCAGGCGAGGAGGGACGTTCCTTGGGCACACGCAGGGATAATCCCCTCATTGGGGTAGCAAGATCTTGCTGGATGCGCGGATTGCGTCCCACATTGGTGATGCTCCTGTTGAGTTTGGCCTGCGGCAGTGGCGGCGCCGGTGGTTGCTGGGGGGCCTCGGATACCAAGCTCTGTTTGCGATTGATTGGGACACTGATGGTGGTCTTCGACCTCTGCAAAGGAACAGGATTGATCTGATCCACGTTGGCTATCCTTAATCGTGAGATCACATTCCGAAAAGGATGATTAGATGATCCGGGTGACGTACTCGGAGCAGGAACCGTTACGCTGCGAGTCAATTGCCCACTGGGCTCGGGTGATTTATCCTCGTTGTCTGGGACGAATGCACCTTTCGGTGTGATGCCTTGTTTGAGGCGGGTCGCACCAGTAAACGTGGTGTAAGTTTCGTTTGCGTCGGAAGTAGCAACCAGTTTCTGCAATTTCCAAAAAGAACCATGATAAGGGATTACGTCGGAGAAAAGAGACGTTAGACTGAGGAGAACGAGGGGAGGTCCCCGATCGTCCGGGTCCACTCACAGCCTTTCCCAGATAGTCTTTCTGCTTCGCGTTCCTCAATTTGTTCTCCGAAGGACGATACAAGACTCCGACGGGCTATAGATGAGAGAACAAAATAAGTCGCCTCGTTGGGAAAATGTCTCGAAGGAGCCGAACGCACGATACTGAACACCGTGTATCCTTCACCACGATCCTGGATGGCCTCGTCGATGACCCCGTGTTCAGTAGTAACCTTGTCAGTGCTTGCCTCCGCGAGGTCCGCCATTCCGGCATCGTGGTTGCCGAGGTATATTTGAGAGAGACCCTTATTGAAAAGGACTTCGGCCGAATAGAGTTTGAACTTGAGGCCCAGCTGTTCGTAATTGCTGGAAACAGACGGGCGTCAGTTACCGGTACCACAATTGCGGGTCGGAAAAGGTGCCGAGGATGTAAAGGGGGGAGGTCGCGTTTCTCTGGGTACGGGTATACTCACATTGCCTGGTTTCCCCTCAGGTACAACAACGAGTCCTCGAAATCCTTATAGGCGAGGTCGAACCGCTCCAGCAAAAAGTTGGAGACACCGCATTGAAAGTAAGCGACGGCCAGGTATTGGTCGGCTTCAGTTGCGAGCTGGAAGTGCTTTACTGCCGTGTCGTGGTCACCTACGGTAGCGTAGATGAGGCCCATGTTTGCGAGGATCTTAGACGATTCGCTAATCCGCTACATTTCCGGATGGTGTCGCGTCAACACCCGCAGCAGGAGGGCGGAGTTGGGGGTAGGCACTCACGGAGAATAATTCGAGGGACTCGTCAAACTTTTCCGCGTCGTATGCAGCCAGTGCTGAAGCCCATATTTCTAGTTCCGCCTTGAGAGACATCTTGTCTGCCTCCGTCCGATGCAGTCAAATCCTAGAGTGTTGTCGATTGGAGGGAGGAGTTGCGTGCCGGCGCAAGAGACAGGTGTGTTGGTACAGGTGGTGGAAGTGGTAAAAGAACGAAAGACGAAGGATAGAAAAGGGGTTCTTGACCCGGGGAATGAACGAAGGGAAAAAAAAAAACAAGACAAGGGACGAAAGGGGAAACAAAGGTGGATGGAAGGAAGAGAAACGTACGTTAAGTAGTAGGTCGGGGAATCAGACCTTCACCCGAAGTGTTGCTATGGTATGTCTCACCTCATCCCCTGATCCTCGTGGCCAAGCAAGGCAACCAAAACATAACTTTGATTTTTTGTCTACCCGAAATCAAGAACAACGAACAGCCTGGACGAACGCCCTGACCTTCTCCAAATCCTTCCCACTCCCATCTCCATTTTCCACCCCCCCGCTCACGTCCACCGCCCACGGTCTGACACGAGCAACCGCCTCGGCGACATTTCCAGGTGTCAGACCACCCGCCAAGATGACCGGCATTCTCCACCCGACTGTCCCGGAGGAAGTTGTGGAAGAGCCGTCGCCATCAATCCCGGGATCAATTTCCCCCGACTCGACAACCGCCTTCGCAAGATCCCAATCAACAATTTTACCGCTGCCTCCCGAGAGCCCGTCGGACCCAGGCTCGTCACGCACAGAGTCTAACAACACAAAACCATTCAATCCCGGTTGTCGTAACTCCCGCAACAGCCCTGGGTCCACTCCAGCTCCGGCTAAAGAAGTAGAAGAAGATGCCGCCTTGACGTGGAAGACCTTGATCACAGGCACTGGGATGTGCTTACTCCATTCGCCCGGTTCATTCCCGTGCAGTTGAACAACATCCAACTGCACCTCAGCTACCACCTGAAGAACGAATTCCAAGGGCTGATCCTGGAACACCCCAACCAACAAAGGGCCTCCACCAGATGCCGAGATGGCCTTCGAAAGACGCCGTGATTGCGCAGTGAACCACGGTTCATCGTTTGTCGCGGGATCAGCAGCATCAACTGTCGCGGATGACTGCTCCGGATGTGATCCAGATCGCGTGAGTGAGGGGGTAGTTGACCGTTCCAATCGAATTCTCGAGGAGATCCGCTTGGCCTCCTCGTAGGCCACCCGTCTGCGGCTCTTCGGCACAAACATCAAACCCAACAGATCGACTCCAACATCTCTCGCGTCCACAGCCTCCTGTTCAGTCCTTATCCCACACACCTTCACGAGCGGGTTCGGTTGGTGGTCAGCCGGCACTGATGTAGATGATGGTGCTTCAGGTATATCGAGGAGCTCCCGGATTAATTTCCCCGTGTTCCCCGCTCGCATCAGTGCTTCGCCGACGAGAACACCTCGGACACCTTGTGCGGTATACGTTCTGACGTCCTCAGGGCCCGTGATTCCGCTCAACGCACACAATATGACATCCCTCTCCTGAACCATATCCACCAGCCTGGTCGTCGTGCCCATGTCCACGTCGAACGAGTGGAGGTTCCGATTATTGACTCCAATGACCTTCGCTCCTATGCTCAGAGCGATCTCCATCTCCTTTGCGTTGTTCACCTCTACGAGCGGTTCCATCCCGAGGGAAAGGGAGAACGCGTAAAGGGCTTGAAGACGGCTGAGAGGAAGCATAGCGACGATGAGGAGAACAGTGTCCGCTCCGTGTAACCTGGCCTCGGAGATCTGGTACTCGTCCAAGATGAAATCCTTGCGGAGGATCGCAGGTCGGTTCGTTAGTGAGTCGACCGCCTGACGAGCCAAACGCATGTCCAACAAAGATCCCTTGAACCAAGCGGGTTCCGTCAACACCGAGATGACAGAGGCCCCAGAAAGCGCGTAATTCAACGCTTGTTGTGCAGCGTTCGCGGACATGGATATCGGTCCCTTCGACGGAGAGGCCCGTTTGATCTCAGCCATCAAGGCTGGAGTGCGAACTTTCATCCTCTTCACGAAGTCGATCTGGGGAGGAGCCAGGTTCAGCTTGAGTGAAGTGGAAAGGTCGTGGAGGGAAGTTCCAGGGGTATTTTTGGCCAGGTCAACGTCCTTCAGTCGCTGGGCATAGATTTTGTCGAGAATGGAAGGGACTTTTCTTTGTTGTTCTTTCGTAGGAGCGACACCCTTTATGATCTCTACCTCGAAAGGGGGGAGATTCGGGTCATGGACTCGGAAGGATGGGTTTCCGTCCCAAGTACCACCTTTTAAACCCAGGAAGTTGGCGAAGAGCTTGTCTCCGCATTCCGATAGGATAGATTCTGGGTGATACTGGACCGCCTCGAGGGTGAATTTTCGATGTCGAACTCCCATGATAACACCACTCTCCTCGGTTGTCGCGGTTATGGAAAGATCAGGGGGGAAGGTTTTGACGTTCGCGCCCAGCGAGTGGTATCGAATGGATTTGATGCCTTGGGGTATATCCTTGAAACATCCCCGTCCGTCGTGTCGCATCCGGCTGACTTTTCCGTGCATAATCTCTCCCGCATAGCTAACGGGGATTGCGCGTGAGTCCCAGGCACAACCTAAAGAATCGAGTTTGACTCACCCAATCTCCCCACCGAATACATCGACCAAGCACTCCAAACCCATACAAACTCCAAGCACAGGCACTCGACCCATGAAATACTTGATAGCGTCCTGCGAGATCCCCGCGTCCGTCAAGGGATGTCCAGGCCCCGGGGATATGACTAGATACTTGATGTTGAGTTTTGGGAAGTCTTTTGGGGAGATGGCGTCATTTCGGATGACCGTAACAGAGACACCGAGGAGGGATATATATTGGTAGAGGTTCCAGGTGAAGGAGTCGAAGTTATCGATCAAAAGCACTTCAATGGGGACCGTGAGCTCGGACGGGAGGGATTTTTCCGTTTCGCTATTTTGTTCGATAGTGGTTGTGGGTGTAGGCTGAGTCGGTTCAGTGATAGGTTGGGACATAGCTTAAGCAAGAAAACTTGAGCGACGGATGGGGATGGAAGCGGGAGCTGAGTGGCGTCCTGGGCGATCGCGACAATCCCCGTCAACCGCCAGACAGCGATAAGATCGGCAAAGTCCAAAAATGACGCGAGACGAAACCGGTCAGGTGGATAATGCAGAAACCTTCATACAACCAAGCCAGGGTACAATACACGATTACAGCTTTCGTCGATGCGCATATAAGCAGTCTAAATTGGACAGGTCGTCTCGACAGCAGGATCGCGTCTGGTTGCGAAGGTGAAGAACGATGAGACCGACTGACCCACCAGTTCATTTTCCCGACCGAGTAAATGCACATACCTCGTGTCTTGAAGGTAGCGGTCGATATCGTATCAGTGGCGTTGCACTCCGGGTTCTCCTCCCGGGTTCCACCCCTCAACTTTTCAACTTCGAATAGCTCGTCACCACCCTCTGATAAAATACTATCGGTGTGGTACTGGATGGCCTCGAGTGTGTGCTTGCGGTGATGAAATCTCATGGTGACGTTGCTCTCATCGGCGGTAGAGGTGAAAACGGGGTCCCTGGGAACTTGTTTGGTTGAGTGCTGAGAGAGTGGTGGTGAATTGACTGAATTCCCTGGGAAATGTCCTTGAAACACCCCCAGTTGTCATGACCCACTCGGGAGACCTTTTGTGTATGCATATCTATGAGGACAGTCCAGTCAGGAATGCGTCCGGCAAGTTAGGAGGGCACAAAATATAAACGTACGCGATCTCTCCGCATGGAACCCCCACTCAACACCCCAGGCCCATGCAAACCCCTAAAAGCGGGGGCCCTGCTCATGAAATATGTAATGGCAGTCTGCGAGATACTCGCATGCATCTGTGGATGTCCCGGTCCAGGCGAAATCACCAACGACCTGATCCGCAAATCGCGGAAATACTCCGGGGAGATACCGCGGGTGACAATGACATCGGGGCTGGTGGGGCACAGCAACTGGTAGAGATTCCAGGGAACGAGTCAATTATCAGCACCTCAATCGAGCGAGCGAAATGGGCTGGAAGAGGCATCGCCCCGTGTCTTCTAAGTGGGGTATGGGTGTGTGTCGTCTTGGTGAAAATCGTTAGTCAGAATAACATCGACAACTAATCGGGGAAGAGGGGAATGAGTAGGACCACGCTCGAGAGGACATAAAGTCGATCGGTTCGAACGTTAACCCGCAAACAGCGTATATTCATTCGCACATCGTCTCCAACTGTTTCCGCTAAAACAAGACAGTGATAATTAGATGGCGTGTGTCCGGAGCGGTCATGTGTGGTAGTTTGTCCATGGGGAAGCGAAGCGATGCAGTGATGCAAACTATGCCCCCTCGAGGTCGAGTTCGTCCTCATCGTCTGATGGGAAGCCGCAATTTCCAGTTGATATTGGTAACACTCTGTGTCTAGACCCCAACGGACATCAGAGCATGACTTAAGCTTAGAAGCGGGAAGTGCTTACTTGGCGAGAAGTTCCTCGACCCCGGCTTTACCTGCTTCCCAATCCACTCTCACCCAATTGTAAACCAGATCTCCGCCGCGGTAGACGAGCATCGTTGGAAGCACGTCGGTGTCAACATTATCCTCGTCGTCGAGGTCCAGTTCGTCATCTTCGTCATCTTCGTCCTTCTCGTTGCACTCCGGTTCGCCATAGGGATCCTCTTCATCCTCCTCGCGAATCGTCCCCGATTTTATCGAGTGTTTAGTTGACGGAGATGGTCTGGTCCGTTTGGATGCAGTCGGGGAACCTGAGGCGAAGCCAACGGCGGACGCCTTGGCGCGCAAGAACTTTACAGTAGCGTGCTCTCGTGCAAGTTTGCCCAACGTATTATCCAGCAATTCACAACGGTCCAACGACTACAATCAAAGGCTCAGGGCAATCGAACAAAATAGGTCGATGGACCTTACCGAATGGTAAAGATGCAAGACGACCCAGACGTGTCGCTCCTCCTGTTCGACCGCCTTCAAAAATCCCTCCAATCCAACTTCCCGCAAATGGCCAAATCTGCCGCCTCCACTATGATTGGTCCGGCCATTGTCGCGTACACGGGCGAACCTGATCTCTTCCAACTCCTCGTCATCCTCGTCCTGCTCTAAGGCCTTTTCCTCAAGATACGTCATTCCCGTGAGACTGGCCTTCTCCATCATCTTGTTCAATTCCTCAACCTCAGTTGCCTTCTTGTCCCTTGCGCTCCTCTCGGCCTCGTTCCGATCGCGGATAACACCCTTGACTCCCGTTCGACCGGGAATACCAACCCCTACACCACCGGAGGGTTTGGATTGAACGGCGGAGGGGAGTCGACGAGGGAAACCATCGTCGTCGGAATATTTGTCAGCGCCATTGTCGTCTGGCCATTTAGCAGCCTCGGGGGAGGGAGAGCGGCGTGGGGAAGATGAGCCCGAGCCTCCGCTGTTGAACAGTTTACCCGACAACACCAAATCTTCGAGATCTGCCTGCGTAACACGTATCAGTTTGGAGATTTTTGGGTATTCGAAGTAAAATAGGAGAAAAATGTACCATCGGAAAGAAAATAGATTGACCCCAGCCAAGTCGGCTGACGGTAGTGACTGAACACGGAAGGGAGACCCGTGATCGGCTGTGGGTCCTCTCTCTCTTACCCTCGATCTTGCCATCCACACCGTGCCTTACGCGTTTTTCACGCGGGCGTTACACGAACGAGGTAGCACTGTTGCTATCCACCAGATGAGGAACGTTCAAAATTCCGACACGGGACGCTTCTCGCTGGAACACATCATTCGCGAGTTTCTCGCATTCGACCAGCATCAGGTCCCACACCGTGGACTGCGGTTGGCAAACGATAAACCCCAGTGGGATACATCACATCCAGAGTCGTTGGGAAAGATCTATCTATATACCTGTCCCGCTCCATGGATCAGTGATCCAGCGTTCCCGACTCTTCTTCACGGACCACCAACCATCCCCACAACAAAAGTCGACACCACGCTCCCACAGCGAGTGCGCAACGCCCGTTTTCCCATCAAGTTATGTTATCTACCGGGGTGTGTGGGGCTCGAGATGAATCCTCATTATGTACAATGGTCACAAGCGCAGGCCTCCGATTGCTTGACTGGGATAGGTGGTTCCCTGGAATGCATAACAGCCTCACCAACCACGCGCTCCAGCGTCAGCATTATTCACTCATCATTCCACATCGAGGGCCGAAAGGGTCGGGGGAAGGTCTGTCACGTTCGCAGGAACCCGTTGGGTGAGTCTGGGCAACACCCTGGTACTTGGCGGTGGGCTTGCAGTGTGCTGATAATATTACATTGACGGGATTCTCATGCCTTAGGTCCATAAACTTCGCCAGGCCTACCCATTACTTACTGCGATTTCGGACCCGGGTGCTGAATGGGTTTAAGTCTCCCCCCGAGCTGATCGGAGTATTATCGATTTCAACAGGAGTAATAGAACTTCCTCTCGCACCCTGAGTGGGTCTGAGTGATGACCCTGACCAAGAATGCATCGGTTGGGCAACCAACGTCCTTGACCATTCAAGGATTTCGGGTCACTTCCTCCGAGGCACAGATTCTGCGCCTAGTCCCATTCATTCCCTACCACCTCCTCACCAATGTTTCACATGGTCTGTCGCCCACGACTGTTCGCAATACATTCATCGCATCTTGGGGCTCTTGCACAGTCATCCCCGTGAGTGTCAGACCGACCGCCGAGTCGCGCATTTCGAGCTCTCGCCTGATCAAGGTCGTAACAGGGAGACTACTTAAGGAGTGAGGGGTTTACATGAGTAGCACAAACCCAAAAACTCCCATCTCCTCTACAATGGCTCAGTCAGTCGACACTTTCATTCTCCCAGACCTCCACGCATTACACCCCTTCAAAGGCGGCCAAAACCCTCTTTTCGAAGTCGTCCGCAAGGAGTCCAGAGATTGGATCAACAGCTTCGAGATTCTCCCTGAAAACCTCCGCGCTGGGTTCACCGCGACTTACGGCGAGCTCCTCGCCTCTTACACCTACCCCTATGCTCCCCACGCTGTGCTCCGCGTGTGTGCGGATTTTGTCAACGTCTTGTTCACATTGGACGAAGTCAGTGATGATCAGGGCCCCGAGGCAGCGCGGGAGACAATCAATCTCTTCCTTCGCGCCTTGAGATACGAACCGGACTTAGATGACGGTTCGCCACTCGCCAAGATGCTCATTAGGTACGCGGCCACACACTGGTTCACGCCGTATGATTCGCATTGGGTTAATTTGTCCCCAAAGTTTTGCAGACCGTCTCAAGAAGGTTGTAGCCCCAAACTGCCAACGCCGTTTCTATAAAACAAACGTAGACTATGTGGAAGCAGTAAAAAAGGAGGCCGAGTACCGTGCGAGCGGCAAGGCCGTCGACTTGGAATACTACCATTACGTGCGCAGAGGCAACAGTGGGGTACTCGCGGCTTTTACCCTCTTCGAGCCCGGGTTGGGGATTGACCTCCCGGACGAGGTTGTCGACCATCCTGCCTTCGAGGAGATCTCGATTATTGGAATGGACATCATCTGCTGGGCCAATGTACGTTATATCGCTCAAAATACCTTCAATGTGCTGATCTGAGCTACGTACCTCGTTTCACCAGGATTTGTACAGTTACAACATGGAGCAATCCCGGGAGATTGACGCTTCCAATATCATCACCATCCTGAGGGAGCACAAGGGGTATACCCTGCAACAAGCCGTTGACCACGTCGGAGAGATGTTCTCTGACCTCGTCAAGCGTCATCTCGAAGCAAGACGTGCCTTCCCCAGCTTCGGGCCGGAGATTGACTCTGCGGTGAGCAAGTACTTCGACGCCATCGAGACCTGGGTGGTTGGGAATTTGGATTGGAGTTTCGCAAGCAAGAGGTACTTTGGGGAGGCGAGCGATGAGGTAAAGAAGGCGAGGATTGTGACGTTGTACCCTCGCAAATCCGAGGTGGAGAAACAGAAGAAGGCCGCAGAAACTGCTGACAAGGTGTCGGAAGCTACTAGTGCGGAAAGAGCTGGGTAGATTTAAATCTGGCCGCCAAAGAGTTGTATACAACGCCAAGGAGATAATCCACATAGATGCCTAGATTCAATGTAGCTGGACATAATGTCTTTCTTTCCATTCTTGAAGCGATCAGCTAGTTCGGACGTGACGGCGGCACTCGGAGGTTGTTGGCTTACCTAATCTTTGTCCATCAAGACCGTCGTTCACACCAAGAAATACTTTCAATTCCTCACAATTCCTCTCACTGCCGTTCCTCTCCACTTCCTACGAAGTCCTTCTTCAAAGCCACTTTGGTCTTCAACGGAATGTCCTTTCCAGGACTTTTCACCGACCCCCCTTTGTCTTCCCCGCAATCACATCCCACCTTCCCGGGCAATTAGGAGAACCATCGAACGTCGTGTCTGGGGTTTTTGATAGAAGGGCCTTGGCGCTAATAGTAACCCCCGCCATGAACGCGAGCTCCAGGCATGGGCAAGGCGGGCGATTGCTTTTATTCCTTCGAGCGCCACGACTTGAACGAGCCCGAGTGACTGTTGAGTGGATGGGACCGATCCTGGTCGTTAAGGACATTCGCCAACTGTTCCGCTGAGAATACGGAACGAGAAGGTGGTTGGGGGAGGTCTCCTGGCTCCGTCTCGCGTTCGGCGACGGAAATTAGCGCCACGTCGAACTTCCCGATGGTCGTTCAAGGAGGAATGGGTAATGTTTGGGTCCGTCAACCAACCGAAATCGTTCACCTTTTTTTAACGAATCACCTAGACGGCAATCGTAATTGGACAGGAGGTAGGGTGCTATGCTACTGGTGCCCGTGACAGTCCATGCGATGGGGATGTAACGCTGTTTGGAAGAAAGTATCTTGCCGTGCGGATAATGAAGTTTGCTCTGGTCCCAGAAGTCCGCCGCGGTATCTGATCTGAAAGCAGGCTTAGTCAGAGGAGCGTCACCGAAGAGTTCTACACCACCGCCGTTGATACTGCGGCCAGCTAGACGACCAGAGGAGCCTTGGAGGGTATCTATTTATGACATAGAGATCGGGAATTGACCCTGCTAATGTAATTACTTGGCCGGCCCCAATACCCACCACCATCCACCGGACCTCCGCCTCTTACATTTGTTCCCTCCTCCCAACCCTCATCACCCTCACATGCACTCAGTGGCTTGCTCTGTCACAGGCCTCCTTCACCAGCTTTATGGCGTCATCAGATCGGGGTTTAATTGAACATTCGAAAGGTTTAAGACCCCTGATGTAACGTCGCGTGATAGTCAGCATTCCCACCGTGCAAAACGATTTCTCCACGAATTGAACATACCGAACGAGAATGCTGTCGTATTCAACTTTGGGCGCTTGAGGATTCCCATCCTCATCCAAGGCAGGCCCGATGTCAAACACAGACAGCACGCAAGCGACGACAAGGTACACTGTCCGAAGGGCGAGGTGCCTGCCGGGACAGATCCTGGTGGTTCATGAATCAGATCGTTCACGATCGAAGGAGTTGTGAGCAATATCTCTTACCTCCTTCCGGCACCAAAGACCCTGTCTTCAGGACTAAACACCAGTGGGTCAATTTTCCCGTCCTTGAGGAACCTGTCCGGGTTGAATGTTTCCGGGTCGGGGTAGATGTTCGGATCACGACAGATCGCCCAGACATTCTGAATTACGGTGGCTCCTGCGGGGATGAAGTATCCTCGATAGACGTCGTCCTGCATGGTTCTGTTTGGGATGGAGATTGGGGCAGGCGGGCTCCATCGGAGGAGTTCCTTCACAACAGCGTTGATGTAAGGCAAATTTTCTCTATCTGAGAAATCCGGGAGGTGTCCTCTGCCAACGACCCGATCCAATTCCTCCTGCGCTTTCTTCATCACTTCGGGGTTAAGGACCATCGCCAAGATGAAAGCCTTCAGGGATGATATTGTCTAACCGAATGTCAGCGAGGTAACGAGGGGCTCAGCCATTATCTCGACATACCGTCTCGGCCGCAGCTGCAACAACAAGTGAGAAACACGGGTGTGGGTACGAGGACCTGAAAGAGGCTCACCGGCAAACATGACACCCGAGACATCCCGTATGACCTCTTCGTCAAAAGCCGTCTGCTCGCCATCCTCCAGGCGAGACAGACAATCGGACGTTATGGAGTGGGAAAATCTCTCGCCAGACTAGTGGTTTCCCTTGGGTTAAAAATACGATCTGATCTTGGGCCACTTTGTGGACTGACCTTCAAGGCGTTCTTGACATATTCCAAGGGTCCGTTGGTGGATATCTTGAACTTTTCGCGTGCTTCTTTGCCAAGAGCCTTGAAACCAGTCCCAGGGAACCAGTCCGGGGCGTACCGCACTGTAAAAGAGCTCGTTAGGTGCTTGTTGGGAATTGCTCAGGTACATAGGCGCGCACGCATAGGAATGGCATCGACAAGGAATTTCCCGGGCACCACCAAAGCCGTTGATGCATGTGCCGCCTCAATATTTGCATTCAAGAATGGGTCATCGACTGACTTGACGTCGATACCGTAGGTGATGGATAATACAATGGCCCCAGCCGTGCTTCAGGAGTAAGGTGATGCATGAGAAACCGGTTTGGGTAAAGAGGGTAGAATGTGACTTACAACTCCAACTCTTGTATGAAATTCTTGGGTTCCTCCAATAAACGTGACAACAAGCGATGCACATACTTGTATTGATGGTCGTCGAAGCTTCCGGTAAACCTCGCGTTCAAGACCTCCTGGCAAAGTCGGCGGCGAATCCTCCATCGGGCACCGTAGGACATCGACACCAACGCCCACTCGGTTGTCCCGGTCCTGTCAATAAATATTAGCGGTCAGGAAAGCAACTCCCTGAAATGGCGCTTCAGTCTCACAACCTCATCGTACTAGTATGGGGCTACGATTTGGTGTCAGGAGCGAAAGGTGGAGATAACTCCATCGCTCACTCTATCTGAGTATATGCTCGACCGTTTCTCAACCAGATCGGTGATCGCCTCGTTGCTACTCAGGACAACAACGTCCTTGCCCAGAAGTCGTAAGTATAGGACATCCGTGCCTTTCAGAGGACAGGCTCAGAATTGCCGTGAACAGAACGGCCTCAGAGCGTACCGTGACGGTTGGACAACGACGTGATGTTTTCCCAGATTGGGACGTTCATTGGGAGATCGAGCACATTCCCCAAGATCGGATAGCCCTTGGGGCCTGGGGGGTACGGCAAAGGGGATCTCTTCCATTTACTAGCGAGAGCGAGGATGAGAACGCAAAACAGCAGCGAATATAGCACAGAAAAGTCAATCATGGCGACAAGGAAGGAGTGTTGGGACGCCGTACGGTACCTCATACCAGTTTCTTCGCCTTTAACGAACCTCATCAACCAGGCGAACGGCCGTAGGCCTCGCGGAACGCAGTAAACCTCGCGAGAGTATCAATTGCCTCTCACCTGTCGGATGTTATCACACACAAGGACAATTGTCCGTCTCGGATAGAGTAGCGGATGAATATTTGAATATTTGAATGCTGATACCAAATTAAGGTGGCGCGCATCTAGCTGTTTTTTAGACGATACGCACTCGGCTTCGTGTCTCGTATACAATCTTTGTTTATATTTGCGGGGCTCGGATCTGATATATCTCAGATCCAAAAGGACACGCCGTCCTATCCGTGCTGTACGTGTTCCTCGACTCTTGTGGGTTATCTACGTTAAAAAGGAAGGGTGGGCATGGGAGGCTACTCATGATTAGCCAATGCCCCCCTCTCAGCACATTTGCGGCGCCAAGCGTCCCCACTTGCCGGAGCCCTGTGGGGCGAAACGAAAGAGATAACCTGCCCAATGAGTGGTGATGGTGGTCCTGGGCACAATGCAAACATCGCCCGGCAACATCGGAAATAAATGGTGAGTTTCTGCAGCATGATCATCACGGATCGCGAACGTTTTGAAACAAATTTTACTGCGACCATCCATCATAATGACCTCATAAGGTTCGATAGGGTTTTTCCGATGTCAAGTAAACAAGGGTTACACGAGGTCGGATCACGATAAGCAAACTCGCAGCGTTCCCTTGATCATGAGTCTGGAGTGGGCCGTCTTGCATTCATGCATAACCAGCCACTTCCGACGGTTCCGATAGATCCGTGCCATGGGTCAAAGCACCTGATTGGTTTGGCACACCTTTTTTTTCAAGTCACCGGCATCGTGTTACCCACACGCCACGGGGTCTCTGACACAAGATGAGCGCTTTGCCACTCGATGACCCACAGCAGGTGATGCCAATGGTGCTCGCTACCACTTAAGGTTGCCCAACCCGACGGAGGTCTTCAATGTCATCAAAGTGAGCAATGCCAGACGCTTTCCGGCCATCTCGCAGACTCGCGACTGAGATATACGATGATGGTCGACGCGGTATTTCGGCCCCCCTGATAGAGGCGCTACGCGAGTGAGGTAGCTTTGTTGCTATCCACCGTATGGGGAACACTCAAAATGCCGAGACGGGACACTTCCCGCTCGTGTCTGAATTACATCACTCACGAACTTTCCGGAAAGATCCATTATGTACATTCCTTTCCTGCTCCATGGATCGTAACGGCGCCAGGGCGCCAGTCCCTGACTCCCTCCATTTACTCTTCGGGCTGGGTTTCCGCTTGCTGAGTAATTTTTCATGACTCGACGAAGGCTGAGTATACTCATGCGTACAAATTTGACGGGATAAGTCTGGGCTTGAAGGGACCGAAGTGAGAGGTGGTAAACGCGGCCTATGGTGTGCAAGACAGCCAATCGTTGTATGTCTTCACATCGCATTGCCTATGAAAATAACCGAGCTTGATATGAGGAAAAGGTTCGTGGCATCTCGAAGTCTGTTAAACTCCGGAGCTACACATAGATGTCCTTCTGCACAGTGTTCCGCCGACAGAGGAGGACCGGCACAGGGAAGGTAGGACAACGGAACCAAACGCACGGGGTTCCACAGGTGAAAACATTTCGTTAGGTTGCCATTTTGTAGGTATCGACTCGCGTAATGGCGTTGAAACCACATATGGAAGTACCACCGCGTTGTCGGTGGGTTCATTGCGAAACTGTCCACGAATAACACTCGGTCTGGGCGATAATGCTGTGAGACCGTCCTCCACATGCTCTTTCGCAGCGAATCCAACCCCCTTGAGCCGGTTCTATTCTGTTGCCTTAATCACTGGCCCGAATTACGCGGATGCATCGGCCGACGGACTGAGAATGGGACCGATGCCAGAGGAGCGTCACTGAGGAGTTCTGCTCCACCGCCATTGGTACTGCGATCAACTAGATGACCGGAGGAGCCTTGGAGGGTATTTATTTACGACATAGAGAAAGATCGGGAATTGACCTGCAGCAATAACTTGGCCAACCCTACGAATGATCTCACCCCTAACACCACCAATCAGACTCCCGGATCAACCCTCCCCACCACCTTCACCTTTATTCCCTCCTCCCAACCCATCATCGCCCTCATACCTACTCAGTAGTGTGTTCTGTCACAGGCCTCCTTCACCAGCTTTATGGCGTCGTCAGATCTGGGTTTAATTGTACATTCAAATGGTTTAATGTCCCTGTTGTAACGTCGCAGGATGGTCAGAATTCCCACCGTGAGAATCAATGTCTCCACGAAAACATACCGAACGGCAGCGTTGTCATATTCAACTTTGGGCGCTTGAGGGTTCCCATTCTCATCCAAAGCAGGTCCAATGTCGAACGCAGACAACACGCAAACGACGACGAGGTACACCGTCCGAAGGGCAAGGTGCCTACCGGGACAGATCCTGGGGATTCACGAATCAGATTGTTCACAGTCGAAGGAGTTGTGGGCAGTATCTATTACCTCCTTCCGGCACCAAAGACCCTACTTGCGGGATCGAGCACTAGCGGGTTGATTTTCCCATCCTTGAGGAACCTGTCCGGGTTGAATGCTTCCGGGTCGGGGTAGACGTTCGGATCACGACAGATCGCCCAGACATTCTGAATGATGGTAGCTCCTGCGGGGATGAAGTATCCTCGGTAAACATCGTCCTGCATGGCTTTGTTTGGGACGGAGATGGGGGCAGGCGGGTTCCATCGGAGGAGTTCCTTCACCAAAGCATCAATGTAAGGCAGATTTTCTTTGTCCGAGTAATCTGGGAGGTGTCCTTTGCCAACGACCCGATCCAATTCCTCCTGCCCTTTCTTCATCACTTCGGGGTTAAGGGCCATTGCTAAGAAGAAAGCCTTCAGGGATGACCTTGTCTAAGTCAATGTCAGCGAGGTAACGAGAGTATCGGTTGCTATTCCTGCATACCGTCTCAGCCGCAGCTGTAATCAAATGTGAGAAACGCGGGTATGAGTGCCGGCGTGAGGAATTGAAACAGACTCACCGGCAAACATGTTACCTGACACATCCCGTATGGCCTCTTCGTCAAAAGCCGTCTTCTCGTCATCCTCCAGACGAGACAAACAATCGGACGCTATGGAGTGGGAAAACCCCTTGCCGGACTAGTGGTTTCCCTTGGGTTAAAAATACGATCTGATCTTGGGCTACTTCGCGGACTGACCTTCAAGGCGTTCTTGACATATTCCAAAGGAATGTTGCAAGATATCTTGAACTTGTCGACTGATTCTTTGGCAATAGCCTTGAACCCTGTCCCGGGGAACCAGTCCGGGACGTACCGCACTGTAAAAGAGCTCGTCAGGTGCTTGCTGGTATCTGCTCAGGCACATAGGCGCGCACGCATAGGAATGGCGTCAACCAGGAATTTCCCAGGAACCAGTGCTGTCGCCATTGCATGTCCCGCCTCAAGATTTGCAATCAAGAGTGGGTCGTCGACTGACTTGACGTCGATCCCGTAGGTGATAGCTAATATAATGGCCCCAGGTGTGCTTCAGAAGTTGGGTGATGCATAAGAAACCGGTTTGGGTAAAGAGGGTGGGACACAACTTACAACTCCAAATCTTGTATGAAATTCTTAGGTTCCTCCAATAAACGTGACAAAAAGCGGTGCACATATTTGGATTGATGGTCGTCGAAGCTTCCGGTCAGCTTTGGGCCCAATACCTCCTGGAAAAGTCGGTGGCGAACCCTCCATCGGGCGCCGTAGGACATCATCACTAACATCCACTCGGTTGTCCCGGTCCTGTCAATCAAGATTAGCGGTCAGGAAAGCAACTTCCTGGAATGGCACTGCAGTCTCACAACTTCATCATAGGCGTGTGGGGCTGTGATTTGGTGTCAGGAGCGAAAGGTGAAGATAGCGCTATCGCTCACCCTCTCTGAGTATATGGCCGACCGTTTCTCAACCACATCCGTAATGGCTTCGTTGCTGCTCAGGACGACAACGTCCTCGCCCATAAGTCGCAAGTACATGACATCCGTGCCTTGCAGAGGACAGCCTCAGGGCTATTATAAATAGAGCGGCTTCAGGGCGTACCGAGACGATTGGACAGCGACGTGAAGTTCTCCCAGATAGGGACACTCATGGAGAGATCCAACACATTCCCCAGAATCGGATAGCCTTTGGGGCCTGGGGGGTACGGCAAAGGGGACCTCTTCCATTTCCTGGCGAGAGCAAAGATGAGAACGCAAAACAGCAGCGAATAGAGGGCAGAAGTGTCAATCATGGCGACAAGGAGGAAATGCAGGGACGCCGTACGGAATCTTATACCGGTCCCTCCGCCTTTAACGAACCTCATCAACTTGGAAAACGGCGGGGTCTCACGGCCTCGCGGAACGCAGTCAACCTCGCGACAATATCAATTGCCTCTTATGGTTTGGATGTTATGACATGCGCAAGGACATTGTCCGTCTCGGGTGGAGTAGCAGATGAACGCTAGTACTAAATGATGGTGACACGAATCTAGCTGTTTTTCAGACGATACGCACTCGGTTTCGTGTCGTACACAGTCTTTGTTTTCATTTGCGGGGCTTGCATCTGATATATCTCAGATCCCGAAGGTCACGTCGTCCTATCCGTGCTGTTTGCGTTCTTCGACTCTTGCGAATTATCTATGTATAAAAAGGAAGGGTGAGGATGGGAGGCTACTCACGATTAGTTCGTGCCGGGCGTCCCCATTTGCCGGAGCCCTGAGGAGCGAACCGAAAGAGACAACCCGCCCACCGAGTGATGATCATCGATGATGGGCGGAGTCACGGTCGCGTCGCGCGCGCCCGGATACAACGACGGTAAGAACGGCATCAAAACTTTCGCGATCCGTGGTGATCGTGCTGACGAAGCCCACCATTTATTTTCTTGCGACCACCCGTCATAATAACCTCATAAGGTCCGACAGGTTTTTCCAACGAAGATCGAATAAACATTTCCAGGCAAGCGTAGATCAAGTAAACGTAAACAAGGGTTACACAAGGGAACACTAGATCACGATAAGTAAACTTACGTTCCCTTGAGTCTGCAGTGGGCCGTCGTGCAATCATGCATTCATCCATCATCCATCACCAGCCACCTCCGATGGTCCCGGCAGATCCGTGTGGGTAAATGTACCTGATTGATTCGGTACACCTTGTTTTCCAAGTCACCGGCCTCGTGTTACCCACACGCCTGACAAAAGATGAGTGCTTTGCCGCTCAGTGACCCTCAACAGGTGATGCGGATGGCGCTCGCAACCTACTTTAGTTGCCCAACCCAACAGATGTCTTTGTCATCAAGGTGAACAATGCCAGACGCTTTCCAGCCATTTCGTGGACTCGCGACTGACGATGGCCAACGCAGTAAAGTTTGTTACTCTGGCCGGAAGATCAGTGTTTCGAGCGCACGACATGAAAATCGAAGCACTGCATCTCCGAGATGTCCTCTCCGAAGTCGTCGGTCATCTCAAATCTCGCTTGAGTGTTCCCTGAAGAAATGCCCAATTCCCGGGGACCGCACAAGGGCGCCTGGCCCCAATACATTCGAGTGGAAAACGCGCTACATCGGTGTAAAGAGGTTAGCGCTCCGCCTGCACTGGAAAGCTATGCCAACATCTCTACTTACAATCGTAACAGTCAGTTCGAAAGAAATCATGCCGGCTCGCGAACTCCAGCGGCCAAGGTTGAGTGGGTCGCGCTTACCCTGTGCCCGCTCAGATACAGTCAGCCACCCATTGTATAAGCCGCCCCAATTCCTTCGGGCCCCGAATCGGTAGGAGGGAAGCGGGAAGTGCTTACTTGACGAGAAGCTCCTTGACCCCGGCTTTACCCGCTTCCCAATCCACTCTCACCCAGTTATAAACCAAGTCTCCGCAGCGGTAGACGAGTATCGTTGGAAGCACGTCGGTGTCAGCGCTATCCTCGTGGTCAAAGTCCAGTCGTCATCTTCGCCTTCTTGGTCCTTTTCATTGCACTCCGGTTCGCCGTAGATCCTCTTTGTCCTCCTCGCGAATCGTTCCCGATTTGATCGAGTGTTTGGTCGACGGAGATGGTCGGGGAATCTGAGGAGAAGTCACGCATTGGCGCGTAAGAATTTTATATCAGTGTGTTCTCATGAAAGTCTGCTCAACGTATTATCCAACGCTTCACAATGGTCCAACGAATACAATGAAAAGTTTAGGCAATCAAAAATATGGATCGATGAACTTTACCGAATGGTATAGATGCAAGATGACCTGGGCCGTCCTCAAAAACCCCAACCTCCCGCAAATGGCCAAATCGGTCACCTCCACAATGACGGAATTGGATTGGAAGGGGGAGGGGAGTCGACGAAGGGAGCCATCGTCATCGGAGTGTTTGTCAGCGCCGTTGTCGTCTGCCCATTTGGTAGCGTCAGGGGAGGGAGACCGGCGTGGGGAAGATGAGCCCGAGCTTCCGTCGTTGAAAGGTTTATCCGAAAACCCTAAATCTTCGGGATCTGCCTGCGTAACACGTATTCGAAGTCAAGTATGAGAGAAATGTACCATCGGAATTGACCCCAGCCAAGTCGGGTGACGGTGGTGACAGAACACGGTCGACTGTGGGTCCTCTGAATCTCCCTCTGACCTTCGATCTTGTCATCCGCACCAAGCCTTACGCGTTCTGGACGTTTTCGCCCCCCCCCCTGATAGACTCGGAGGCATCACACGAGTGAGGTAGCTTTGTTGCTATCTACCAGATGGGGAACACTCAAAGTGCCGAGACGGGGCACGTCTCACCCATTTACATTCCTGTCCCGCTCCATGGACTGTAAAAGTGCCAGGGTGGCCGTCGCCTACTTGCACACATTATAATCTTGTACACTGCCTGTAGTACGGTTGGGACTGGTTATAACACGCCGATGTACTGGCCGAATCACGAACAATCAGTACCTTCTCTTCCCACAGTGGGCGTTCAACCCTCCATCATTTCGTGAAGGGAGCGATTTCTTTCAAGGCGATAATATGCGAGTACGTGAATGAGACACCCAGTGGCTGGCTCCACTCAAACATGGACAATAGCATACACATGTCAGCCCATTTATGATGCCTCATAATGCAACGGGGAGCTTACTCGGTAAAGTGTGTATTGGCCGCAGGTCGATGTCAGCCTCCAGATACCACTGCGGTTCCGTACCAGGAAAATACTCCTTGAGGATCCGTAAAACCTCATCCAACTTCCCCTCAGGGACGAGTTGCCTGTAGTTCGTCTTCAGTTCGAGGACAAGGTTGGTCTTCAGTGAAAAGACACCAGTGTCGGCGATGTGATTCCCTTACTTGAGACCACATATCTCGTTGAGGTGTTCCATAACCGAATCCCTTATCTCCAAAGTTTTTGACGGATCTCCGCAATCCCCGGGGCTAGCGAGGTTTTTGGCGCGTGCTACGCGGCGGATATCACTACAGTCGCGCGAGACCGGGAAACCGAAGATCAATGTGGGGGGATAGTTCTGGACAGGGGAAATAGGGGAGGGGAAGCTCGTCGAACGGCTCGTGTTTGCGCATGTAAGACAAACTCAGGGGCTATTGTCGGGTCAGCAGGAGAACATGGGCCGCGAGGCAAACGACAGAACGGACCTCGTTAAATTCCAGATACCCTTGCCACTCATCCTCTCTGACATAGATGCCGGGTTTTACTTGCCTTACTTCAACACCCCCAATAGCGGGAGTTTCGGCCATGGTCTCCGTGGTGCGTGATGAGAGGTGGGGGAAAGGCGTACCACGATCGTTGAAAGTTGACGGTTACTGCAACTTCGCCCTCCGTCGCTTGTAGCGCTGTCAAACCTCCAATTCACAATATCCACTCCCCTCTCGCCTGACAATAATATTGATACACACTCCGACCTCGGTTCTAGTGGCACTAATGACCGTAGTCCCCTCACCCGGACCCGAGTTTGATTACTAGGTATTGTATCCTCAGGACAGTGACTCCGAACGGTGGTCGACAGGTGGCAGAGCCCGGGACGGCCAGCGATGGCGATACAAAATACATTTGGCCGCTCGTGAACTTCGATATAGTACCGGGCGATTAGTATGGCGTGTGTGGGGTTTGAGACGAATCTCCATCATGTACGACGGTCACAAGCGCAGGCCTCCAATTACTTGAGTGGAATGGGTGATTCTCCTGAGGGCACCACAGCGTCATCCACTACGTGTTCTGGCGTCCGCGTTTTTCTCCCAGCAATCCAATCCCAGAGGCCAGAAGGGTCGCAGGAAGGTCTGTTGCGCCTACGGAAACCCGTTTGGCGAGTCTGGGCAGGAGCCCGGTACGTGGCGGAGGGCTTGCAGAGTGCTAATAATATGTGTTGACGGGATTCTCATGTCCGGTGAGCAGGTGCCTCCATGGCATTGAGATCTAGTGGCTGGGAACCTGGAATGGAGTTTCACAAGCAAGAGATAATCTGGGGAGGCGAGCGTGGACATAGGGAAGTCGAAGATTATCTGGGTAGATCTAAACATGGCCGCCACAGGGTTGTATTCAACGACAAGGAGTTCATCCGCATATATGCTTAGATTCAATGTACCAGAACATAACGTTCTTTCCATTCTTGCAGCGATCAGATAGTAGTAGTACTAGTACTGTACTGCTCAGTGGCACTCGGAGGTTGCCGCATATTTACCTGATCCCGCCAGCAGCAGGTTCCAACCCTTTCCGTCAAGACCGTCGTTTGCAAACACCAAGAAATCTTCCCACTGCCGCTCCTCTTCATCTCCTTCGACGTTTTTCTTCAACACCGCTTTGGTCTTCAGCAAATTTTTCTTTCGACAACTTTCCCCAGATATTTCCCTTCCTCACTTCTGTCGTCCTCCCAACCAAATCCAGCCTTCCCGGGCCACTAGGAGCACTATCGAACATCGTGTCTGGGGCTTCGAACGGAAGGGTCATGTCCCCGGTACTGATCTCTACCATGAACTCGGATGGTTGCTTTTATTCCATTGAGCGCCACAGCTTGAACGAGCCCGAGGACTGTTGAGCGGACGAAAGCGATCCTGTGTCGTTGAGGACATTCGCCCACTCTTGCTCGGTGCGTCGTTTCACCATAACTCCGTCCCTACCCGCGAACCGAAACGATTGTAGAACTGCCGATATACGCGGGGCAACACTCACAACCAAGACTCTCTAGAATGTCAGTAAAGCCGAACGTTCAGTGAAACTTCCCCCCCTCCCCTGCCAAATGTCGAAACCTCGTCGCCGCAAAGAGGAAGAAGCCCATGAACCCCGGCACTGATCTGAATCAAGAAGAAGCGTATCACTTCGTTGGTTTCACTACCGCCCACCGAGGTTGGATTGGTGTTGTCCAATCTGTATTTAGGATCGAGGATGAATATGCAGAGGTAGATGGGGCCGGGGGTGTTGTCCGGGACCGGTTTTGTGGGCTTTCTGATCAACTCGAGCTCTTGAAGAGTGAAAGGATCACTTAGACGGTGCCAACCCAGAGGGATGGCGTGTTGTGGTGAGTTGTTTCCCATTCCTACGGGGGGATGTTTCTAATGCATTAAATTCGACGCAAGGTCGGCCCTGCGTTGTTGAACAATGTGGGGTCACTTTCACCGCTTCAGGTTCGTTCCAGAACCCCTCTCCACCGGTTTTTGCACCCGACTTTGGTGCGCAGTGGATGGAGAAAGACCTCCGATTCATGGACATGCCGAGGGAGGAACTACCTGGCGCATGGGAACGGCACATCGAGAGCGCGCTCTCGGTCAAGACCTCAACAAAGGACGAGCTCAAGCTTCCTCGCTTGACGACGTAGGTTCCTATCGACAATATACTGCTTTCTTACTCATGGTCTTCGCCAGGCGGGGAGTATCAAATGGACGTTCTACTACGAACCCTTCATCAAGGATTCGCACGGCATTACCGGAAGGAAGGGAAATTCGTTCCCCTCCTGAATTGCAAGAAACGATGAGCAGGAGCACGATGAATATCTCAAGTTGTCGCGTTTTCTCATTCTGCACGTGAGCCGGTTTTATCCACGTTCCAATCCATGCATATATCTATTCTGGTAGCTTGATCACTGGCCCGAAATACACGGATGCATCAGCCAATGGGTTGGGACCCTCGTATTACCGAGTGACATGCCAAATCTTGCCACCTCGTCGCTCCGTACCTGAGACAGACTGGCACCGGGAGCGGTCTCATTGTCAGATCTTCTGTCTTCAAGGCGACATAGTCGAGTGTCAAAGAAGGTAGCGGGGAAATGGTCGGGCAATGGTGTATACCACAACCCATCAAGTTGATGCGGAAGATCGGGAAATTCATTTTTGAGGACGCAGAAGCGATCGCGGCCTCGGGTGGTGTGGACAGGGGGAACATTTCGTCGAACTGCGCGTGTGCGTCAGCGCACTGTGTGTCATCGTAACTGACGCGGTGATGTTGTTGTGGGGGAGTCCTACTCCGCCGGAGTTCGACAGAACCTAACAGACAACCCAATTTCCTGCGTTGCCCCGTCAACGGTGACCATGGGCCTGTGCATTCCGCTGCTGTTCTTCCGACGTGTAAACAGGAATAACCAGCTATGTTCGTGAGTTCATCTTCGTCGCCACCCCGCCCGCCACTGGACCAAAGGCCTAGTCTTTTTCGCGTTCGGCAGGAGACCATAACTAAGCGAGCCCAATTAGGGACGGCAAGACGTCTCGCTCGCTAAAGTCGATAGGCAGCCCTGCGTAGAACTTCTCGATGGTCACTCAAGAGGTTGTTGGTGCGTCATTTGAGTCCTGGAGAGCTGTACATTGACTATGACAATCGGCGTACTCTAGGGAATGGGATGCTCGGGACCGTCAACCGACCGAACATCAGCAAAACGGTCGATCTGCTGTGAGGCGCTGTGACCGCTGTGGCGATCGCACAGCACCGATCCCCACAGACATACCCCCCTTGACCACAGCACGACCACAGCAACCACAGAAGCCTGATTGAGTGTCACTTTGCTGTCGTGCTGTCGTGCTGTTGTGCTTGAATGCTTGTGATTGGTCGGAATTTAATGAAATATGAAATAATTTTATTGCTCGTAAAATGTGGTAATAATGTAAATAGGTGGGGAGGTGGTGAGCGCGAAATCGCGGGGATTTCTTAAACCGGGTCAGATAGCATGCCGCTTGCTCCTTCCTGATCCTGAGGTCCATCATTCCACCAAATCCACCGCCCGAGAGAGTGGGAGGACCCGATGGTGTCAAGGAGTGGGGAGAGGGGACTGGGGACCAACGAGTGGACACAAATAGCCCGGAAGTTGCCAATGATACCGGGGCGAGCATGTGTCACCGGGTTGGGAAGCCTAGGGCTGGGTCGGGGGTGGTGGGCGCATTCACGGCGTGTGCCGTCAGCTGGGCGAGGCAGTGGATGTAGGGTGAGGGGATGGGTCATGGACTTCGAACATTGAAGTTAGCTGTGGGGGGCTGACACGAGACTTGAGTAATAAGTCAAGATGCGCACATTGGGTGTTCAAACAGACCTTCATGTTGCCGACTCTCGACAGGGCCGCCTACGGTGGCTCTGGCGAAGGCATGACCGCGACGTGATGCGGGTGAGCAAAGATCCTGGCTTCTGTGACTCCCGAGAAGTGATGACGGGGCGCGGGCACGAGTGTTGGGAGGAACCGAGGGGACTTAGTGGGAAAGAACGAAAAGGGCGCGTCGCGTTTGCTAAGTCCAAATTCTCCGGCATCGGCAACTCCCGAATGGTACTAAACGCCCACCACAGCACCACAGTGTTTCGGCGGGTTTGTTGATGCGTCCCCGCCAGCACTCCAGCACCCCAGTATCCCGGAGGATGCCGGAGGGTGGCCACAGCGATACAGCCCCACAGTAGTTTCGGGAACACGGTCCACAGTTCAAAATTCGCGCCCAGCGCCACAGCAGATCGACCGTTTTGCTGATGGAGTGAGTAGGAGTGCTTTTCCCGGGTGTTCCACCACATTGAATTGTCACATACCACGAGCAGGTGTCAGGGTCCTGCCCCACACCCTCGTCGCAGGGATCTGAATTCCAATCCGCTCAGCGAAGG
>Ga0307515_10005069_pt1 | contig 26786 bp, 20 predicted proteins | sample 17_EM_MG_FD_194513 | JGI IMG/M metagenome (GOLD analysis project Ga0307515, IMG submission 194513) | Populus trichocarpa ectomycorrhiza microbial communities from riparian zone in the Pacific Northwest, United States - 17_EM | ecosystem: Host-associated > Plants > Roots > Unclassified | place... | reverse complement strand
ATATAATTATAAAAGTAATTTTATTCATTCCAAAATATCCATCTCAATAAATTTTACAAATAATATCATTAACTATCAATTTGGTGACATACCAACAAGTGAAAACTCTGTTAATTAAAAAAAAAATAAGTGAATTTAAGAAAATTCAAACCCATCCAAAATGAGTCAATCTAAAACTTATCCAACTTGGCTCTTAGTCTATACCGAATTTCAAAAAAACAAGAATGATTCAATCGATCTAAAAAGTTAATCCATACACAATCAATTTGATGAAAATTTAGTTTGATTTTTATTTTTTTCTCTAAAAAAATTTAATTTAATATTTTTATAAAAAATTTAAAATAATATCATTTTAGATTAAATTGGTTCTTACTTAATTTTTGACCTTGGTCTTGGGTAGACTGGTTTTTTATTTTTTTTTTCTCTAAAAAAATTTAATTTAATATTTTTATAAAAAATTTAAAATAATATCATTTTAGATTAAATTAATTTTTACTTAATTTTTGACCTCGGTCTTGGTAGTCTGGTTTCCATGAAAAAAAAAGTGTATTTTTTATGGGCTTGGATTGTATTCCACGAACCCAAAAAGTCTAGGCCCAATTCCACCCATCTCTGAAACGCGACCCGACTCCTGTCCCCAACACTCTATTGCTTTCTTTTTTAATAAAGAAAGAAACGCAAAAGCAGAAAACCTCTCAGTTCGTCGTTGAATGCAAAATCCACTCCGTCGTCGCTATCCCGGTCGGAGATGATCGTTGTTCACCACCAGGATATGAATCAATCCTCTTAAATTACCAGGTAACATCTCAACCCAGCCACTCGAGTTTCTTATTTCAGCTCCTTTCATATATCATTTCTTCCTTCCTTCCTTCCTTCCTTCCAAATTCAAATCGCTGATTTTGTCTCTTTGTTTTCCTTTTAAATTTAACTGTAATCTTATGTTTTAAAATATAATTATATTTTCTTCATGCAAGAATCCAAGTACGGTTGGTTAGTACTAATTATTCCAACGAATTTAATTTTCTATATTAGTATTTTTGGCTTAATTTTGTAAATTTATCTTCAATTTGTTCATTTTTCGAGATATTTTGTGGTTTCTTTTTCGAATTTTGGCTATTCTTACTTCCCGCCGTATTTTGTAGGTTTGTGTTAGGGTTTGATTTTAGGTTACTTACAAGAGTTTCTTTATCAATTGAAAATTGAAAGTTTTAGAGAACATTTATTTATTTCATGGGAGAATTCCAGTGCGGTTATTATTCGTTATTTCAACGAATTTTAAGTATTTTTAAGTATTTTTGGTGTGATTTTATGATTTTCTCTTAATTTTTGTGTTTTGTAGCTAATTCTGGTTCCCATTTTCGAATTTTTTTGATGATGTGTTCTTTTTTTTCGTGATTTTTTTTTAGTGTTTTATTGGTTTTTGCTAGGTTTTGGTTTTATCTTTGCTTTTATAAGTTCCTTTTTCAATTTCTTTGGCATTATTTTAGCTCTTTTTTTAAATTTTTTGCCATATACTTTCTGTTTTCCACGTGAATTTTTCAAATGAAATAAAAACTTTTTATTAAATAACTGAAATTTAATTGATTATTCATTTTTTTTTTAGTTTAATAGCTAAAAATTGAAATTTTCATTTTCATGATTCTTGGCAGAACTGCCTTTAAAACATGGGTGGAGGTGGCTATGAGTCGGGAAGTGCTTCCGGTGATGGTGAGTTGGTTATTTAACGTCATAACATTTTGTAATTTGATTGTTTTATGCTTATTGGTATAGTAATTATTGGTAGAATTGTGTATAATTGCGGTGTTTGAAGGTTTTCTATAGTTGTGTCATCTTTGTCAAGGATGATGAATAGCCCTGTTGTTTTGTACTCAGACATGTGATAGATATAGGTAGAATCATGATGGTCACAGTGTATGGACAGTTTGTTTAATTGCAATCTTTAATCTCTGTTCTTAAAGGCTGTAGTTTAAGTTGGTTTTGTTACTATAGTTAGACAACCTTGTGAAACACAAACTGAGATTATCAAACTGGTTTTGTTAAAAAAAAAAGATGTGTCTTTAACACATTCAAAATTAGTTCCTTTTCGTTTTCGTTCTTCGTGTTTTTTTTTAACTCCCCTTGTGATCATCCTTTCTAATGTCTGGATGACTTTTGGACAGATGATGACGAGGAATATGATGAAGTCGGGGGTAACCATTTTTTGGGTTTTATGTTTGGGAATGTTGATAATTCTGGTGATCTTGATGCCGATTACCTTGATGAGGTGAGCTTATTTGTCTCTCTTAAGTGTAATCTTTTATTTCTTATATTAACTAAAGTAAAAGGTTTCAATAATATGCACGTGTTGATACATAAATTAATGCACATGCAAGTGATAGTTGGCTTCCTCTTAAAACTGATATTGAGTGAAGGCAGTATTATTTACTTGAGGCAGGGAATTATAAAAAAACATATGAGGCTTAGGCCAGTGAAATGAAGAACTAATACTTTTTTATGAATTCTAAGATGGAGAATAAACTAAACTTCACTGGCTTGGTAATGGTCGTTTGTCATGGCTTGGTACTCAGGGAGGTGATATTGAGTGAAAAGGTTTTCATATTTAAATATTATGTTCAGGCATGTGATAGACATTGGTAGAATCATGATGTTCAGGCATGCAGCAGCTTTGTTTTGCAGCAACTTCTATTTTCTAATCTTATTGTGCAATTGAGTTGTGGCTTGCTATATTTATCATACGTTCTTCTTTTACTTTTAATAAGAAGCGTTCCCATTTGTTAGTATGGTAAGTGTCCAGTTTGAGATTCTCACTTATGTTTCTAAACTACATATCTTCAGGATGCAAAGGAGCATCTTGCCGCACTAGCTGACAAGTTGGGTTCGTCATTGACAGAAATTGATGTATGGAAAATCTCTATCATGTGTTTTAGCTTTCAATTATGCTTGGGCAGATTTCTTCCTTCCTTTTTTTTGGCTTGACACTAATCTTAAGCTATTCTAATTTCAGTTGTCAGTGAAATCACCCCAAACATCCACTGACGCTGCAGAACAAGGTGATGTTGTCTGCCAAGGAAAACTATGTCATGCAGTTTTTGATGTTGTGTTAGTATCTTTGGTTCTTTAACTAATTAACCTCCCTTTCTCTTTCTCTGCTGTTTTTTACTTATCTTGACTCACATTTACTGGTATACAAGGTTGTGAACTCTTGTATTTGATTTCAATTTTGTATGTCAAGTACTTGGGAAGCTTTCTAATTTGATCATAGGGCTATGTCTTATAATGACGGTTCTATTGAAAAGATAACTTACTTTTAAGGAACGAATTTGGTATTCTCAAGTGTTGATGCACACATATTGCCAGACCAATGCTTGGATTTGCATGAAAAAGCAATAACCTTTTAGGGTATCTTTAACTTATTGAATAATAATAATAATAATAATAATAATAATAATAATAATAATAATAATAATAATAATGAGACTTAGGAAATCGCAAAAGAAGATGCTGTCATGAAAATTCTGAAAGATATATGTTTTATAAGTCAATGAAAGTATGTAGCAATGCACATGCAACCTCCTAGGAAAGACATCAATGAAACAGAAATCTGAATAATGAAGACCCATATTCCTGTAGAACTCTTAAGAAACACCCTAAAACCACCCAAAGCATGATACCATAGGGATGCAAGGAAACTATCTGATCTGACAACATTTTTCTGCAGTGGCCAAGCCCAGATTTGTTCTTTAAAAAATATATTGTGGAATTGGGGAAACATAATTCTTCATAAATTATGTTATCCCAATTACTTAATGCATTCAAAATGAGAATAGTCGCATGCCATTGCAGAAAGTGATGCCTGTCCGGGTCTTGACATTATTTCAAATAGAATTTATTGAAGAAACATTTAAACAAAAGAAGAAATAAAGAGCACTTACTCAATTTAAGTTGTGCTTGATGTTCTTTCAAAGAGAAAGACTGGACCTTATCAATTATTAGATTGAAACTATATTTTCAGAATGGGAAAACTGTTTAGACACTCATCATTATTCCAGTAACTGAAGTCTCTACTCCTATTTTCAGTACCATTTGATCAGAAATTGGAAGAATCTTGAATATGTGATTAAGAGAACTTAACAACTAATTTTTTTCCAGCACATCTAGTAGAAGTCAATGTGAATAGATATTCTGGTTTTTCAGTCACGTGTCTGGTCAAGCCAAATGGAAAGGTTATAGTTAAATATGCTGGTTTTATTGAAAATACTCACTAATGAATATATTTCTGAACAGGGAACAGGGTCACATCTTTTCTAATATTTCTTGTTAAGTTCAAGTCATGTCAGAAATTTCCAACCGTTCCTCTGGCTATGTTTTTTTATGCTGCAAGGAACATTGTACTTGTGATTTTGCCTTGTTTTTATTTTGATGCATATCTTGATGGTGTCCAGTGGCTTGCCTGTTGAAACTTTTTTTTTGGTGTGTGTGGGGTAAAGGTTGAAACTGACTGGTTGAACTTTTCTGCATATGTACATATGCAATGCATCCATGCATAAATTTTCTTGCATTTATGTGTGTCAAAATATTTAGATTCCACATCATTATACTAATGCTTTCTGAGGTTTAGCTTTATGTAACTTGCTGTTTATCTTGTGCCTTATCTCATTAAACCTTCTGATTATGTGTTTACTCTGTATTTCTGCTGCTAGATTATGATGCAAAGGCAGAAGATGCAGTTGATTATGAAGATTTTGATGAACAGTATGAGGGGCCTGAGATTCAAGCTGTTAGTGAGGAGGACTATTTGTTGTCAAAAAAGGATTATATGTTGTCTGAATCCACGTTGCAGCCTCCCATATCTGATGATGAAGATTATGATGAAGGTGTGAAAGAGGAACTTGAAAAGGAACCTGTGGTTTCGGATAAAAAACTTGAAGTTCAAACAGCTTCTCTATCAGGTTCACTCTTAGGTGATTCATTTTGTTTCTTTTTTTTTTATAATAGACAATTCCTCATCAAATTTTTTTTTCGTGTAATCATTTTCCATTTATGATATTGAGGGCCACTGCTGTCATCTTTTAAGGTTTTATTTATTAATGACCTATTCTGTGATTTAGTGGTTCAGATAGATTATTTCCTTTACCCCTCTCAAACTTTCATATTGAAACCTGTTATTATATTCTCTTAATTTTAAAAGATTGGAGTTCAGAAAATTTGACTGTTTGGTGTTAATCAACTTGGCTACTGGTCAGATCAGAACTTGGTAGCTCCGTTTCACAAAACAGATATTTTTCATCCCCCTATCCTTTTTTCTTTATTCGCTCTATAGCCTGCAAATGTTTTTTGATTACACCCATCTTGTGGGGAACCATATGATGTACAAATTCAGTATCAGCTATTTGGATGGATTTTCTATGTGAGATTTCAGCAGTCATATTGATTGTGTTTTCCCCACTTTCTGTTCTGTATTCCCAGACAGCTCAATGAGTTTGCACACAAAGTAATCCAAATTGCATCATCCACACAGGAGTTTTTGCAGTGTACAATTGAAACTAATGAGTTTTTCCCAAGCTTTTCACCAAATTTGAACTTTCCAGAGTGACTGTATTGTCTCTGAGACTTTGCTTAATCGACATTATCGCATTAAGGAATTTCTGAAACTTTTTTCTGAGACAAGTTATAAATTAGCTGACTATGAACTTCACAGATTATTTTTTTGGTTTGTTCTCTTATTAATATTTTTTCTCAAATATTTTATTTCTATTTGTGGTTGTCTTCCTTGGTTGTGGATAATTCTTTGGTTTTTTACAATCAATACCCCCCCCCCCCACATACACACAAGCTTTCCAAATTTCTGAACTGTGTAAGCAAGATTATATAGTTTTAGAATCTCCTTTTCAGGTCAGCAAGATGTTGGAGTAGTTTCCGGAGAACTTGTCTCCGTGGGTTTTGAAAGTTCTGATGTTGAATTCGTAGATATTCATGAGGTTAGTTTACCATGTCCTCCTTATTCTTCAATTTTTCTGTAGGTGTTATGTGTAACATTTGCATTCTAAAGGCTGTTGCATGATGTTCGGGTCAGCAAATGTTTGGATTACCGTATGATCCACTTTCAACAAATCACTGACTATGTAAATGTTTGAAAGATGAACACATACCGTGAGATTGGAAAAACATTTGTGCTTGTTAGATTATGATGTCAATATAGATGAGTGCAAGCAAGTTATTAAATACCTCTCCTGGTATTCACTGCGTGCCAAACTGCCAATTCTCTGGAAATGGACAAAGCTCAAAATAAATAAATAAATGCTTCATTTCTGTTGAGTGTTGAGTATCAGCAAGGGAAGCTCCCTAATAGCCCCTGAAGCATTGCATCACGAGGATGCAAGATCTTGGATTGAGTTTGCACTTGAAAGTAATGTCTTCCTTTCCCAGTTCCTGCAGTTTGTAAGATTTGGGTCTGGACAACCTCTTAGTTTGCTCTCAGTTTGCCTCTTGTTTGTGCTATCCCACTATTTTCTGGTGTTGTTAGAGTTACCTTGGGAGAGTATCTTGTTCCACGATTACTTTCTTGATGGGGAGTGTTCCTTGAAATATTTTAGCAATTCTTTCCATCCAGAAAAATCAGATAGTTGCAAAAAACAACACATTTTATCAAAGTATTAGAACATTTCTTCTTTCCTAAACCCAGAAAGGCTACTGTCAAGAATTCTGCCATCCTTTTTAAAACAACTCAACATCCTCCATGGTGCAACTCTAATAGCAAATAATCACATCCTGCTCTTTTTGAGGAAAGGAAGAAAGAAAAAGGAACAGAGAGGAAAAATGCATTTATGCTTCTATCTTGGTGGTTAATTTGCTGCTTACACTTCTGAAATGCTAACCTGATAAATCTTAATTGTCTGTTAATCAAAGATATACCATTGTTTTCTCTGTAAAGGTTGATAAAATATGGCAAGCTGTAAATGTTCACCATCTTTCACCCAAGATGTTGAATAATCCACTAGCATGTTTTTTGCAAAGGTTGTGTTGTTATTCTGACTCTAATTGATGTCTTTTACGCTGATGCAGGAGGAAACCGATACTGTCAAGGGGTCTCTAGATAAAGGTCACACTCCACTTCCTATTTTGTGTATAGAAGATGGGATGGAGATCTTACGGTTCTCCGAAATATTTTCTATTCATGAACCCTTGAAGAAAGGAGAAAAAAGAGATCATAGATATTCCATTTTGAAAGGTATGCTCTCTTGCTTTAGGTATTTTCTTTCAGGCTTAATGTTTCCATTCTCATTATCATTTTACTTGTTCTGGCAATTTCACGGTAACTTTTAGCACCTGTGTAATTTGCATTGTATGCTCATCTTTTCATTTCTTCTTTTTAGTGTCTAGTTTCTCGGTTTTGTTCTTTAATAATGTGGAAGGATTTTCTGTTAATTCTGTGTCTTCTTATTGTTGCTTTTTGCTTGATTCCTGTTTTAATGTTGTTGTTTAATTCATTTTTCAGAGAAGTATACATCTATGGATGTTTCTGATATTGTTGAAGAGGATGAAGAGGCGTTTTTAAAGGACTCTGGTCAAATGCTTCCATCACATTTGCATGTAAATCAACATGACATCTCAATCTTCAGCGAAGATGCCTCAGAGTTAGCAAGATTTGGATCTATGCATGGAGCTATTCAAATGTCTGTTCAAATTGAGGAACAAAGAAGGAACTCTTATCTTAGTGCTGAACCATTGAACAAGGATGTGGTATGGAAGTCTCCATTGGATTCAAAATTCAACCCCCTTGATCAGCACGATTGGGAAGAGAGAATTCTCTGGGACAATTCCCCAGTTATCAGTGACAATTCTGTGGAGAGTTTTGATCAGTCTGGATCTGAATTGGGATCTTCATTTGTTATAGAAACTGAACAAGTGACTAGTCCACCAAATCTTCATTCAGAGCACCCAGTGGAGTTAAACGAGAACCTTGATAACTGTTTTTGGAACAGGTCTTATGTTCTCTTGGAGTCCTTTGGCTCAGGAGATTATTCAGAACCTGGAAATCTTCCATTATTAGAAAGCAGATGCCATCCACAACTTTTGAGATTGGAATCTCGCCTGGAAGAGGATAGCTCTAATCATGTTAATGATAGAAGAGAGAATAACGCTGTGGAGCTTCACAAAAGTGATGCTCTAAGGCGTTTTAGCAAGCTCACATTGCAAAATAGAGACTTGATGGAAGGATCTTGGTTAGATGATATAATATGGGAACCATGTGAAGCTAACATAAAGCCTAAGCTGATTCTTGATCTTCAAGATGAGCAGATGCTCTTTGAAATTTTGGATCACAGGGATAGTAAGCATCTTCAACTTCATGCAGGGGCAATGATTATAACTCGACCCCTAAAGCAAAAGGTTTCTCATGAGCTACTAGGCTGTGGAAATCGATCTGGTTGGCAATTTAACATTGCTAATGACAAGTTCTACATGAACAGGAAAAATTCTCAGCGATTGCAATCAAATTCTAACAAACGAACTGCTTATGGCATTAAAATTCATCACTCTGCACCTGCAATAAAGCTTCAGACAATGAAGTTGAAGTTGAGCAAGTAAGATTTAGTGGCCTACCTCGTAGCAGTCTTCTTTATGCTGTTTCATATCCGGGCCTATTCTTAAAATGATAAATGATTATTCTTCAGTTCTTTTTGACGGTTTGAAAATAGGGGATTTGAATTTAGGTTCTCCAACTCCCAGGGTCTTAGTGATAGTTATTAGCGTGTTTGAGTGTGGTTGCGGTTGCTTTTCAAAGTGCTTTTCACTCAGAAATGTATCAAAATAATGTTTTTTTTTATTTTTTAAAAATCATTTTTGACATTGGCGCATCAAAATGATCTAGAAATACGAAAAAAATATTAATTTGAAGCAAAAAAAAATTAAAAAAATTCAAATTTTTTCAAAAGCGTTTTTGAAACGCAAAACCAAACAGGAAGATTAGATTGTGCTAGGTTTCTCCTTTGATAAGTTATATTTGATTTCTGCAATTTGGCATTTTAAAGCCATTGTTTAATTCACATTTTACAACAATATTTAAATTTGAGATAGCCTATTGAAAGTCATAGTGAGGGATAGAATTGCTGAAGGGGAAAAATATCTTACGAGTAAAAGTGATGTACTTCATTGACTTGAAGGGAGTATTTTGTCAGGGTAAAAGGAGAAAAGACCAGAATCTTAAGTTATATATTTAATGATGAACATGGATGATAATGATGATTAAGTAGTAAGTTTTGATGATGGTTAGAAATCAATCGTGAATTTTTTGTTCGAGATACTCAATATGAGTCCTATGTTACTTTACCAGAAAAGGGTGCTGTAATAGCATGGCATTTGTATATTGACATGGATTTTCTTATTGATCATATACATATGTGACATTGAAATTGATATTTTGATTAGAAACCTTTTGTTTGATAAAGTTTGGTGATTCTTTGCCTGTTTGTTTTCCTTTATTTGAAATATATATTCTTGCTAGATTGGGATCTTTTGTTTATGAGGCAAGCTCCTACAGTAGCACTAGGCACCTTAGGCAAGAGGAAGCCTAATTGCCTCAAGGCTCCATGCACCTTTTATCAATAGTATAATGGATGATGGTATTTCTCTTTTTTTTTTTTTGGATAAGGAATTTCTCTATTATTGTGGTCCTTTAATTATGACTTACAAATCATCTGCATAAATTGTTCCCTTTTTTCTTGTTCTCTTTTCAGCGAGCTGTATTGTTTCTCATATATGTCATTTTCCTTGTGTATTAAAATTTGGGTTCATGGTGTCGATTTTACCTATCAACATTATGTCCTGGATTTTCTAAATACTCCTTTTGAATATCAACAATATGTCATTTTCTCATATACTCCTTTTTCAGTAAAGATCTAGCTAATTTTCATCGACCAAAAGCTTTATGGTATCCTCATGACCATGAGGTGGCTGTCAAAGAACGAGGGAAGCTACCTACTGCAGGACCAATGAAAATTATTTTAAAGAGCTTAGGAGGCAAAGGAAGTAAGGTACATGTGGATGCTGAGGAAAATATCTCATCTGTCAAAGCAAAAGCTTCAAAGAAGCTAGGTTGTAATTACTCTTATGCTTGTAATATATCCAGTTTATTTTAATTGCTTGTGTTGTTAATCCACATTTACATTTTGTTATTTCTAAATCATTTAAGAAGAACAAGAGCTTACTTGAAAATATTGTTTTTATAGATTTCAAGCCATCAGAAACTGTGAAGTTATTTTATTTGGGGAAGGAGCTTGAAGACCATAAATCTCTTTCTGCTCATAATGTTCAGCCAAACTCCTTGCTTCATCTAGTTCGAACAAAAATTCACTTGTGGCCTAGGGCACAAAAGATTCCGGGTGAGAACAAGTCTCTGCGCCCTCCAGGGGCATTTAAGAAGAAATCCGACCTTTCTGTGAAAGATGGTCATGTTTTTCTAATGGAGTAAGTGACAGAAAAATCTTTCTTTTCTCACTCTGTCTTTCCTTGTCCCACTCCTATGTCCTGCATTCTCCTGTCTTATATCTCCTAGGCATAGAACTATGGAGATATACCTGTTTAGTTCTTTATAAGGATTTGTCTACATCAAATCTCCCTTGAAGGCATTTAGAAAGCTGTTTTCATGCTCATAGAAAATTCGCTTATTTACATACTTGAAACATGCTCAAATTGGCATAAGGAGATTTGCATGCTCCAATTAATCCCATTTTTATTCCCTTGTATTCTTCTCTTCATTTTCTTACTGTGGCCTTCTGTTCACACATATATTTTGGAACCAACAGAAGCAAATTTAAATGCAAAGTTTTTGTTATTAGCACATAGATATTCCTGAGATGCTTATCTGAATTAGCTAGTTTGTTTATCGTTAATTTCATTTGAAAATTTAATATCGGAAAGCTTGCTTTTTATGTGCAGTAAACTTGTCAATGCATCATTGTCCTAGTAAAAATGAGGAATTCCCTAATTCGACCATTGATTTGCTACCATTGCTTAGATTCTTGTATGGCTGTGTTACCTGTTTTCCTTTATGGTCTATTTTCTCTTTCATTTCTTCCCTCTTACCATTTATGTGTTTTTATGTATCTTCACTTGATATTTTTTGTAATTCCAAAGTCTCACTTTTCTTTGTTCTTTTTTTTTTTTCCATGTTATCTTATTTTAAAAATGACCATCATTCTAGCAAAATCTTGTGTGATCCTCCTTCCAAACCAAATTTTCTACAACTGCCTTCAGTATGTGAGTTCTAAAACATCTTCTGCGTATGCTTTCTTTACTAAAGTGTTATGGACAGCACATAAGTGAGAATGTTAAAAGAGTAATATATATATATGGGGCATATATGCATATATTAAGTGGCAGAACTGTAAAAGTTATAAAGTATTATCTCAATATTGGTCTACATATACATTATATTATATTCATAAAATATAAATGTTCTACACATATATGTACATGACACTAATGTATATATCTCGAGTTGGGTTTTAGGTTGGGTTTCACAATGTCCAAACCTTGTCCATTACTCATTGGGTAAGGTGACTATCCAAAACCCCCCACCAAATCAGGTTGGTTCAGGTGGATATCCATTAGGTTCGGGTCGGGTTAAATTGTCACCCCTATTCTCAACAGATGTTTCTCATATGAAGTTTGTGCACAGTTTGTGAGCACGTAGAAACACTTTTGTTGCATCATATTAAATTCTTAACTTTGATATATATAATTGCTTCAGGATTAAATTCATCTAAACTTCAGGATTAAATTCATCTAAACCGTGGTGTTTCTTTTCTCATGGTGTTTTATTTTCTTAAGTTTTTCCTCATGCTTGAATGAGTATGATGATGGTATTTTTACAGGGGTTCATTTACTTTCTAACTGCAGGTATTGTGAGGAAAGACCTTTGTCATTAAGCAATGCTGGTATGGGTGCCAATCTCCGCACTTACTATCAGAAGTTGAGCCCCAGTGATCAAACTGGTATCTTATTGCGCAATGAAAAAAGCAGCTTGGGGAACGTTGTGATACTAGAGCAGACTGACAAATCCCCTTTCCTTGGAGACATAAAAGCTGGTTGCAGACAATCATCTCTTGAAACAAACATGTATAAAGCGCCATTATTTCCCCACAAGGTGCCTCCTACTGACTATTTGTTGGTTCGTTCTGCGAAAGGAAAGCTTTCTATTAGACGCATTGACAGAGTTGCTGTCGTTGGACAACAGGTTTGATTTAGCTTTTTTTCATGCTTTCTCGCAGGTTACCTTGAATTAGACTCCATCCTCGAATCTCTATAGATTCATTTTCTTCTTAAAGGTTTGTTGTGATTAGTGATTCGTGCTGCATGTTGGAACACCTAAGAGTTATTTCTATTTTCCTTCATGTAATGACTACCTAACATTGCTCCACACACTAGGTTTTCATTTTTACTAGATCAGGATGTGGTTTTTTTTTTTCTTTCAAAAGTGGTCACTTCAAAGGAGAGCCATAATAGGGGAAAAAATTGTGTAGTTGGAAAAGGAAGAGGATAGGAGTTTGGACATTAATGATAGAGTTTTGATTCACATTACGTAATGTGATAGTTTGGCTCAGACAAGAAGTTCTTCTCCAACACTCCCCATACCATACACCCTAGGAGTCTTTTTTCTATTCCACCATTAGAAGTTAAAACATTGTGATGTTTCAATATAGAAAAGGAGAATTAATAATTATTTGGTGCAAGTGTTATCAAACAAATTTGGATTCATTGATCTGTCTTTGCAGGAGCCCCTTATGGAGGTATTAACTCCTGCTTCTAAGAATCTTCAGGCATATATCTTAAATAGGCAATTACTGTATCTTTATCGTGAGTTCCGAGCTGCCGAGAAGCGTGGGATGCTTCCTTGGATCCGCGCAGATGAGCTGTCCGCTTATTTTCCAAACATTTCGGAGACCATCTTGCGGAAGAAGCTCAAGGAGTGCACAATTTTGCGGGTATGATTCTTGCTTTATAATATTTTACATTAGATTTGTAGACATTAGTAAATAATAAGTGTTTGGATGATTGTTGGATTTTCACTTTGAAAAATGAATCTTTCAATGTCCCCTGTATTTTGCTTTACTCGGACATTCAATATACAGAAGAATGCAAATGGACACTTGTTTTGGGCAAAGAAGCGTGATTTTATCATTCCATCTGAAGAGGAATTGAAAAAGATGGTCTTACCAGAGAATGTGAGTTTCAGAATTCATTTCTAATTCTCTTTAATTTTTCCTCATCCTTTATGATTCTAGTATGGCTATGAGTTTTGATATCCATGGATTGGTTTGATTTGAGTTCACTGTTAATCAGATTTTTGTACTTTCTGAAAGGTTGTATTATTGCAAAGATGTTGTAATCTGTAAGCTTGTTTTGGAAATTGCATTTCATTTTATTTGCAACTCGATTGTCTGGCTAGCTAGTGTTATTAGATGAAAATTCCTGCATACTAAATGTAATTGAGATTGCTTTTAACTTGCATTGTTAGAGTGAAGAAACTGGTAGGTTTTATAGTTAGCACAATGTAAGTGACTAAACTGGCAGGTTCTATAGCTAGCACTAGCCACTATGTAAGAATAATCTTTTTATAGGAAAATCAGTTCATATCTCGCTTAAGAATAAATTGTTAAACTAAAATGATTGGTAACTGCTACCTTGTGGATCCATAAACTTTCAACTTCAGCCATTGGTGAACCTAATCAATCTGATGGTTTAATACAGCTTTCTGTCCTAGGAACAAAGATCATCTGAATTTTCTTGTATCTGGTACTCCAGTGGTCCCTTAGTATGCTGAAAATTCCTGTGCTTTGTTGCTTCATGTACTTCTCCCTTTTCTTTTAAATAAATATACGATTTATCCCCCTCATTTTGGGTTTAGGTTTGTGCCTATGAAAGCATGCAAGCTGGTCTGTATCGTCTTAAACACTTGGGGATTACATGGCTAACACTTCCCACTAGTGTTTCGACTGCAATGAGTCAGCTCCCTGACGAAGCAATAGCTTTGGCTGCAGCGTCACACATCGAGAGAGAACTTCAGATAACTCCATGGAGCCTGAGCAGCAATTTTGTTGCTTGTACAAACCAGGTAAGGTATTCTTTTTCTGATTTGTTACATTCTTAAGCCATCTCTGATCCTAATGCCCTTTAAGGTCAGCATTGCATTTGAACATGTTTTGGATGGAGCTACCAGTCACTATGTGTGAATATCTGTTCTCTTAAGAGCTTATATAAAGAAATATCATTTCCATTGTGAGAGTGTTGTTCTTTTTTGTTTCCTTAACTATTCTACACTAAGAAATTGATTCTTTTGGATGTTAGATTGTCATTTCTCTGGGATTGACTTGAAGATTGATTGAGAATCTTGTTCCCTTGTTGCTTCATTGTTTTTGGGATAGAATTTTATATGATAGTGTTTGGTTCAGTAGAGTTTGGAAATCTCGTTCTTTTTCTTGCTTGATACTGTTTGGTTTGTTAGTAACAAGGACTGCAATTCCACAAGAACTGAGTTGTATTATAAGTGAAATAAATGGATCTCTTTTTTAGTTGAATTAGGACCCTATTACAATTACGTTCAATTTTCTATAAATTGAATGTGAATAATCCTAATTGGAATTGGCACTAGAATCATACTCATATTCTATTCCCAATCCCTGAGAAAACTGAATATGACTTGTATTAGTGTATGTGTCTGGAGTGTGGTTGCAAAAGTTATGTTTGAATCGTGGTACATTTTTGTAGGAAAAGGGCTCTAGAGGTGTGTTCTAGGAGTAGCAACTTCTCATTTGCTGAGAGGAATAGGACAAAAGTGTGTGCAAAGGAAAAGAATCATTTTTATTTTTTATACATAAAATCTTAAGGAAAAAGAATTATTGTTGTTTTTTGTACATAAAATCTTATAGAAATGCAGATGATGGGATATAACTTGCAGATTCTTCATTTTGCATGTTGTTTGTCATTCTGTGAATGGTTGGCAACTCCTTGACATCTTTCTGTAGATGTTTTTCGATCCTTGTCAAAAAAATAAATTAGAAAAGAAAGTTGGGTAGGCACTGTGTCATTTCAGTATGTCACCTTTGTTGCTGTATTGTGACAATCGAGCAATTTCTTCTGAGATAATGTTGTAATTGGTTTTCTTACTTTTCAAAATGTTATTGAAGTAATATTGCAAGTGGTTAAGCTAGTTCACAAAGCTCTAGTTGTTATTTCTTGCTGTACCGGAGTAGTTTCTTTTTCCCCTCTTTGCTGGTTATTTTTTATTTCAGAATTTTAGGATTTGGCAGGGCTATGCTATTGTTTAGAAAAATATACTCTTTTTTTTTCTTCAATGTTAATTCTCAATTTTAATTTTTTGCATTCAGGATAGAGAAAATATTGAGCGCCTTGAAATTACTGGTGTTGGTGATCCATCTGGCCGGGGCCTAGGATTTAGCTATGTTCGTACTGCTCCCAAGGCACCAATTTCAAATGCAGTAGTGAAGAAAAAAGCAGGTGCTGGTCGAGGAGGTTCCACTGTTACTGGGACAGATGCTGACCTTCGTAGATTGAGCATGGAGGCTGCAAGAGAGGTGTGTTAATTTTTTTCTTCAAAGGAATTTCCAATTATTGAGCCTCAATTATTCTGAATAGATCATATCTTGGAGATGATTAGCTTGAAGCAACCATCCAGGAAACTGCATAGAACTCATCAGTCTCTGAAACATGTATTATAACAGCATGTTGAACTGAAAGTAAGGGAAGCATTGGGGTAGATTTAGTTAAATATCTAGTAGAGATAATCATTATAATACGGCATGGAGAAAGGGATAATGAAGTTTCTTTCCTTCTTCCACTGAAATCCCATATCTGGGATACCATGCTTCATATGAAGCCATGGACATTCTTTTATTTGATATGGTAAAACCATTTATTAATTAAGCTACCGACATCAAACATTTAACAAAATTCTCACATGGTAATAGAAAAACTTTCCCAGACAGATCCAGCTACAAAGCTCGCTTTAGATTTTTCAGTGGCACCACTGAGGCACACTAATCTTGTGCCTCATCCCTTTGCATTTAGTTAACAATGTGACAGTCCCTATTCATCTTTTTTTATTGCATTCTAAACAGAGCCACCAAAACAAAAGTCCTCTTCTTTATGCATTAACCACAGAGTGATCTCCAATTTTACTGACTCCCAGTAACTACACAACATGGCTAGTAAATAACAGCCTTAAATTCATCGAACCTATCCTTAAGAGAGTATAATTGATAGTGATGAACAAGAAAGATGTAAAGGATTTATTCGATTATTCTCTTATTTCCAGGTACTTCTGAAGTTCAATGTACCTGATGAGCAGATTGCAAAACAGACAAGGTGGCATCGTATTGCCATGATACGCAAGCTATCAAGTGAACAAGCTTCATGTGGGGTAAAGGTTGATCCAACAACTATCAGCAAATATGCACGTGGCCAACGAATGTCCTTTCTTCAGCTACATCAACAGACAAGAGAAAAGTGCCAAGAAATTTGGGATCGTCAAGTTCAATCTCTTTCAGCATTGGATGGCGATGAAATTGAAAGTGATTCTGAAGCAAATAGCGATCTGGATTCCTTTGCTGGAGACCTAGAAAACTTACTTGATGCAGAAGAATTTGAAGGAGACGAGAATAATTACGAGTCCAAGCATGACAAAGGAGATGGTGTTAAGGGGATAAAAATGAGAAGACGCCCATCGCAAGCTCAGGCAGAAGAGGAATTTGAAGATGAAGCTGCTGAGGCAGCTGAACTGTGCAGGTTGCTTATGGATGGTATGGTTTGTTTGTTTTCTTAATACTTCATATGGCCATTTCTGATGAACTATTGCTTGCATACTTCTGTGGACTTCTAGATAGTTGAAACAGTTATATCTCAGCATAAAAATTTCCTGCTGCCAAGAACATGGCAGTCTTTGTGCTGCCACATATCGGGGAGCATAAGCCTCTTATTAAGGTTTATCAAAATCACTGGTTTATCACTGTTACTACCTTTACGCACTGAAACATAAGTATCATGGCACTTATTTTCTTCTTTTCACATTGTACTTGTGTGTGTCTTTAATCTTCTAGTTTGGTGGAATTTCATTTAAGGGTTAGGTTCTGTTCCACTTCATTTACAAGTGCTTTTCTGTTTGAATGTTGATTAGTTTTTGCTAATGTGGCATAACCCTTGTACTCAAGGAGCTAACTTAGATGGAAAACTTTTGGTAGATGAATCATAGATTGCACGTTGTTACTTTATAATTTAGCTTAGACTGTGGTGACTTGCTGTGCTGCAGATGATGAGGCTGAGCAGAAAAGGAAGAAAAAAACAAGAAATGTTGGTGTTGATGCAGTAGTGACACCTACGAAACCAAATTTTGTTGACAATGTTCACTGGGGTAAGAAAATGAACAAAACCCAACCCAATGGATCATATGCACTAAAACAGAACAACATTAGAGACTTGAAGGAGGTAAAATACATTCCACCTTAAACCTTAACTACATTGTTCATTGTTGTTAAACCTGCATTTTTCTTGGCCAATTCACTTCCAGTTTGCTGTCATATCTTATGGTTAGATAATTTCTTCCTGCTTGTGAAAGTGTACACCAATGACTATCTTGTGGTGGCAGCTTGAAACCTTATCTATCAAGGGGAAGATGTCTGAGAAGGTGAAAACAGTGAAAAAGAATGGTGCCTTCAACACACCTCCACTGAAGGCAAAAGTAATAATGGCAGATGGACTTAATCATGTGAGCGTATTCATCTTTTCTTCTGTACATATGCATCTTTATCTTTGTTATTGGAAATTTTGTTTTAGGAACATTTATTCAAAGATACAGATTCTGGTAGATATAATGCATGGGTATTTTCTCTTTCGTTTTTGTGATATAACATGCTCTCTAATTTTTTGTGTGGTTGCACTTAAGAAATTCCTTTCACGTTGAGTACACCTTATCATGTATCATAAATTTGTACTGAATCTGCTGTCTTGCTGTGCAACGTCTAGATATGTGATTATGGGAGCATAGAAGAAATAGAAGATATGAAAGAAGCATAGGATAATCATTTTTTGTGTTTTGACTAATTTGTAGTTTGGTTGAAACTTACTCGAGCAAAGAATTTTGGGATGACATGCTTACCAACTAGAGGCTCATCCTTTAATTTCTGCTAAGTAGAAAAGCAGGAAATGATGTTATTAGGATGCATTCTGTAACTCACAAAACCCAAATACATGTGCTTCTTCTCTGACTCAGTTTTCCAAACAGTTTAGTTTAAATTTAAAAAAGAAATCAAGTTCTCCGCCTTCCCTAAAAAGATGCACGAAATTCCTTTCATGGCTTAAGTATGTCATAGTTTCGTGTCTCTAATTGCTACCGATAATAATGTACGAGGCTTCTCATACCAAGTTGTGTTTAGTGATATAGATGCAACCTGGGTTACATGAGGTGTTATATTTCTATTCTGGACAGCCATTGGGCTTTGTAATCATTTCTTGCACTGGTAGTTGTTCTAGAATAACCAGTGTTTCAATAGCTATCATGCTACATTTTAAAGCTGCATTTACTTGGATTTTTAACATGTGAAACACTACTTCCCATTTTAACTTTTGAATTCTAGCTTTTCCATTTTCGGCCCTGAACAACCTTTAATTTTGTTTGATTCCAATCCAGATTTTCAAGGAGAAGAAATCAGCAAGAGAGAGATTTGTTTGCGGAGCCTGTGGACAGGTGCATAACTTACCAAATTAGTTGTGTTTTTTTTCTTCGCGATGCTTCAGAAGAATTTCAGTTGTAATTGTATTACCTTTTATTTTCCAGCTTGGACACATGAAGACCAATAAAAACTGCCCTAAGTACGGAAAGGAGCCTGAAACACCATCAGAAACTATAGATTTGGAAAAGTCTTCTAGAAAATCCACTTCCCAGGATCTCTTGAATGTGTCCCAGCATAAGTTGCAGAAGAAGAAGATGATCTCCAAAAACTCAACCAAAATTGAAGCTGCTGAGGGTGAAAAATCTAGTTTAGCAAAATCTCTTCCAGTGAAGTTCAAGTGTGGTTCCACAGAGAAATTTTCTGATAAACCTTCTGATGGGGCTGCGGATACTTCTAATCAACCTACCACGTCCAATGTCCGACCTGTCAGCTCTGATATTGACACTGGGAGTAGGGCAACTTCTAAGGTTAGTAAAATAAAAATTTTCAACAAGGTGAAACCTGAAAACGTACAGGTTGAATCACATAAGCCATCTATTGTGATACGACCCCCAATGGATACCGAGAGAGGCCAAAGTGAATCACATAAGCCCTCTATTGTGATACGACCACCAACGTACATGGACAGAGACCATGTTGATCCTCATAAGCCCTCCATTGTGATACGTCCACCAGCAGAAAAAGATAGAAAAAAGACTCAAAAGAAAATTGTTATCAAACAGCCCAAAGAGATTATTGATCTGGACCAGGTTAGTCAGGATGGAAGCCCTGGTTATGAGCATCGAAAAACTAAAAAAATAGTTGAACTGTCCAGTTTTGAGAAGCCTGGGAAAACCATGCGTTTCTCTGGAGAGTCGGCTAAGAGGAAAGCTAGGGAGGACAGAAGATGGTGGGAAGAGGAGGAGAAGCAGAGAGCTGCCGAGAGACAGAGAGAAGATAGAGCAAGGAGGATTTTTGCAGAAGAAATGAGGTCACGTGAAGAACGAGAAGAACGAGAAAAATTAGCTGAGATTGAAAGATACACAGAAACCATCAGATGGGATTGGGAGGAGGAAGAACGCCAAAAAGCCAAAAAGAAGACGAAGAAGAAGAAGAAAAGGCCCGAAATCAGTGATCACTTGGATGATTTCAGGGCAGACAGAAATGAGAGAAGGATGCCAGAAAGAGATCGGGGTGCAAAAAGGCGACCTGTTGTTGATGTGGGGAATTATGGTGCTGATTATACCCCGGCAACCAAGCGTCGTAGAGTTGGAGAGGTACTGACCAACTCTAACCTTATTATTTCCATGTGGTTTGTGCTCTGCTTATATTGTTTCCTGTTTTACCATCATCCATCGTTCCTTTTATGCAATGGTTTGGAAGACCTTTATTGGTCAAATTGTCTTTTGTGAAATTGTGCTAGCTTAGCTTTTATTTCCACCTTAACATTTTTTAGAAGCACAGAGATATTTTAGAGGGTACAAAACCCCAATTTAAAAGTCATGGTTTAGAGCTCCTCGGTGCTATTATTTCTGAAAAGCTTGTTAACAACCATTTAGTGTTCACCTCTTCGGTCCTGGTTGGTTTTGAGGAGTTTCTCTTTCAGTGTACTGATTTAGTGGTTGCTCAATTCAGTGGTGACTGGGAATTGCATAAAAATTTAAACACGCGAGGCTTTTCCTTCCACATTCATTTGAAATGTTTCTGATAGGATTGTCTCACTGGCCATCATGCAACTTGTTTTTTAACTTATCCTGATCAGTATTTTTTATTTACTCGGGAAGTATTAACGACTAAAATACAATTTTCTTACCTAAATGGACTTGGGAGTCTACCTTTAGTGCCATTTCCCTTAATTGAAAAAACAATTTGCAGAAACTATAATTTTATCTGCAAAATCTTATCGCTGCTTTTGTATGAAAACCTGAACCAAGTTAATTGAATTTTCTCAACTTCCATCCAGGTTGGATTGGCAAACATCTTGGAAGGTATTGTGGATGCTCTTAAAGATAGGTTGGAAGTGTCCTATCTTTTCTTGAAACCGGTCCTGAAGAAGGAGGCTCCTGACTACTTGCACATCATAAAACGCCCCATGGATCTTTCAACTATTAAGGACAAGGCGAGGAAGATGGAATACAAGAACCGAAACGAGTTCAGACATGATATGTGGCAGATTGCTTACAATGCTCACTTGTACAACGATGGACGGAACCCTGGTATTCCTCCCCTTGCAGACCAGCTTCTGGAAATATGTGATTTCTTGTTGATGGAGAAACAGGATAGCTTATCTGAAGCTGAAGCTGGTATTTGAATCATTGGTTTCTAATCTTTCATTATTTATCCCAAACCCCCAGGTGGAAAAATCAATTTTTAAATTTTTTTTTTTCCTTTTCCTGGGGTTGATAAGGGTTAGTAACAAAATAAGTTGAGTTCGGGCACAGAAGCTTGCACGGCAGTTATGCCCTTGTAAAATAACGAGCCATATCTCTTGTACATCTGAGTAGATCTGTCACATCTTGTCCTCATTGTGCTGTTAAATTTAGGTATTAACTCCAATCCACAATGAAAATCATTAGTGGGTAAAAAAAGGGGGAATATTCTCTGAAAGAAGCAGCTGCTTGCCGGTTGCAAAAAGGTACAAGAAGCAGCAAAAATCTCCCCTTAGGAATGGCCATTTCATGTTGCTGCATCTCGGCTCAGTTTTCTTTCATTAACCAATGGAGTCAATAATGTGTTATTCCTCAAAACATGGACATTCGATGTGGATTTAGCGAGGTTAATCATATTCCTCCTCGTAGGGAACAAAGTCCCCCAATTTTGCCCTCGTGTTTGTGTTACCGATTTGGTATATACAAGCAAGCTAAGCTCCTATGAGCATGGTTGTCAAGAAAATGTAAACCTTCCCCTTTCCCCAAGTTGGATGGCTATGCGAGACCCGACCCGATGGATTAATTTTATATTTCTTCTGCTCTCAACTATTGATTACTAACGACACATGTTGTAATCATTAGACCACAGGCTTGGATTTGGCGACCGCGACTAGGTTGTTTGTTGGGTCATCTCGGGAGCTATTAAATCAACTCGGTTCAATTATAAGTTGTGATGTTTCAATTTTGTCAATTTTGTTTTTAAACTTGGGTCAATTCTGAAGTGATGTTGTTTTAGATAAAAATTGTGATATAATCGTCAACCAAATATGACGATTATATCCTTTTGATAAGCTCTTGATCTTGCTGAAGGGAGCAAATAGAATGGTATATGCAGAGTGCAGGCATTTTGACACATCCATCGCTGATCTTTGCTTGCTTCTGAGAGCTATCCATACCTCCATTTTTGCCGCATCCCAGCAGATTTTCGTCATTAACAAGGAATGCAAAACAAAGCATGAGCAAGTTGCTTTGGAATGCCTAATATAATAGAGTTGGTTGGATAAGGAAGACGAGGCAACCTATTAAGGAACAGCAAGGATGACATAAATTAAGAACAGCCTTAATATAATACGAAATTAACCTTAGATAAAATAATTTTATTCTCACTGACATCAACAAGAGTCAGGGGGAGGACAAAGGAGCATAGCCGCTGCCCCTCCCAACAGCAAATCAGATGCTGTGCTTCTTAGAATAACACAAAACCAACAAAAGGTTTGAGTTTAGATAAAACCATATTATAGATTTAGCTACTAAAATCCCAAGAAAACAAAATGATCACAAAACACACTCAGAGGCCATTGATGTGAGGGTCTGTTTGTCTCCCTCTTCAATCCCACCATTGATGCACAGCAACTCCCTCGTCCCTCAGCCTTCCATAAAGTGCTACACATTCCCAATAAGCCCTCTTGCTCTTCTTTCTTTCCCCATTTTTCCATTGGTTGTTGCACTCCAAAAACAGTTCATCCACCAAACCAATAGTCTTCCTCTTCATCATCTCCTCAGCTACTTCTGCTTCTGCTTTCATCACAACAAACTCATCTTCCCTCACGTTCTTCATCAGCCAGTTCGAAACATCAGCAGGTGATGCCACCCTCTTAGAATGTCCTTCAGGTAACGTGTTTATGCTGTGAAACTCAAAGTCTTGATTCCTAGTTGGATAGTTTTCATTAAACCATTGCATTGCACCTTTCTTCTCCTCATGCAAACCCGCATGGATGAAAACTCGACGTGAGTAATCTTCTAAAGAGTCTCCCAACAAGTTGGGAAGATATTTGAATCTCTTCAAGTACACTCTAGATTTGGCCAGAGCCTTCCGCGGAGGCTCAAGCAGAACATCTTCCAAGCCTTGCAATGCTGTTTTCTTGGCATCCAATGCCAGCTGCAGAGGCCGCCTCTTTGCTGAGGAAACTACTAACTGATTCACCAAACTTGTTTTCCTCATTGCCACTATGGTTGAATCATATCGCCGAAGATACACAGCTCTGTAATTTGACAGCTTTTGGAAAGCATTTGAGGGGTCACTGCTCAATTGAGAAACCAAAATGCCTCCAACTTTCACAACACGATCAACAAATCTAGCATCTCCAATGCGCAATGTCAATGCAAAATCAAATGTTGCATTCGGGAACAATCTTTCTTGCTCCAAATCAGATTCCGACACGAAGTCAATATCATTGTCATTCAAGAATCTTGAAGTATCAACTACAGCCCCGACGCCGGAGCAAACAATGAGAGCTTTATCGCCCTTCTTGATAAGTCCCTCCTTGGCCAGATCTTGCAACAACAGATCGAAGGATTCAAGATCAAATGAAGCAGAACCGGGGTCATCATAATAAGAACTTGAATCAAGTTCCCTTAAAATGGACACCACAAATGGCAGTGTAAGAACAAGCATGGCCAAAAAGAAGGAGCGAGACACAACACGCATTACTCGGGAATCAGGAAGCTTAAGCACCAAAATGGCATCTGAATTCAAGCCAATCCCTCCATTCTGCAAATGCTTGATCCCATTTAGATTCTTAGCCGACAACCCACGAGCCACATCCATATCTTTTCTCGTTTCCACCTCGAGTTCTCACTCAAAACAATGAATTTGAATCTACAATCGCGTAAAGTTTCAAGCTTTCTTTCTAAGTAGCAAAAGCCAAGAACTTTGATATATAAACAAAGATTGATTCTTTGAAGGAAATGAGACTAAAACACCAAGAAAAGAATGATCTTTAGCGAGTGCAAAACCTGGAAGCTGTGTGGTTTCCACCCACGAGGGCCACACGAGTACTTTTGATTCTACACCAAAGGAGCAACAGCACCTTAATTCTCTCAATTTCCATACTTTCTATCTCTCTCTTCTCTTCTTTTTTTTCCTCACCAAACCCAGATCAGATCAGAACCAGCCATTCACATTTCAGATTCCTAGAACTCACCCAAATGTCATTCAGAAATCTGAAACACAACAAGACCTGTGTTTGGAGAGCCAGAAACGAGAGAGAACAAGAAGAGAGAGACGGAGAGATGGTTGTGGGTGTGTGGAATGTGAACAGGCTTTGTTGTGTTGTGTAATGTGAGGTCAAGATCGATGGGAAAAAAGGGGTCGTGTTGTTTTTATAGGGTGTAGCAATGGAGAAATGATGGGCTAAAAATGTGCGCTTGATGGATGAGTTGTGAACTTCTCAGTTTGTTGGCTAAGCTTAGATTTCTTGAATTTCTTTTACTTTAATTAGGTTTTTTCAGCTTGCCGTGTGAGAACAGTGTCTTAATTAAGGAAGGATGTCTATCTTTCTTGTGTGTGTGGAGATAATATCAGAGAGGTTATGAGTTGGGTTTCTTTTATTATGTTCTAATAATCTTGATATGTTATTATTAAAAACAAAACAAAAATTAAAAAATAATAATCACTTTACTGCATTTTCAACTCAAATAATTACTTCCTTAATTATGATGGATGCTTGCTTTACAAGGGTTTTAAACTATTAATTTTCAATTAGGTGGTACATCCTGTCTCTTGTTTATCATCACCGACACATGCTACAGAATCCTTAATTGAGAAGGGCCTTTTTCCCTTTCATGCTCTTGGTCCCTCATGTATTTCATGCACACTTATTGGTCCTTCATGTATTTCGTTTTCGTTCCACGTATTAATCTAGAAATTCAACATCTGACTTGAATTGGGTTAGGTGTTGAGATCAATCTGATTCCGACGTAGCTGGATTAAATGTAAGGAGGAGGAGGAGGAGGATGTATTTATTAAAAAAAAAATTGCTGGAGGTGCTGAATCGATCCCTTGATTCCTTAATTAAAATGAAGTGTTTTTTTTTACGTAATCTTTTTTTTTATTTGATAACCCAGGTGTCCGGGCCAGTTTATACGCACCACAACTAATCATCGGGCCCACTGAATATCCTGCAAGCCCAGTGGACATGTAAGGCACCGCGGAGGTAACAGACATGCATAGAGAGGATCGAATCCAGGTGCAGAGAAAGGAAACAAATTCCTTTCCTTGCTAAGCCACAACCTCAAATGTTTTTTTTTTTTTTAACGTAATCTTTAAACTAAATTTGGGGTGTCAAGTATAAATCCATCTTCGAAAACCTACTTCCCATGTTCTTTTATAATATAAAGAAATCCATTTATCATATCAACCAACAATTCACATGTAAAAAGTGTTTTTAAGTTTGATTTACATCATTACGGGCTTCTAGATCTTTGGATAATGATGGACTATTTGAAATTTTGTTTAGTCCTGTGTTGAAACCCTGTTCTGAAAATAGTTCTAGGCTGGTGGGTTGACTAGGAAATAAACCTAATCCTGAATTAAGTTGGGTTTTGTTTTGGACCGCTCATGTAATTGATTGGAAAATTTTGGATGATTAGTAAGTTAATTCATAATCTAAGTGATTTAGTCAAAATTCAAATGAGGTCCGACTAATATTTTTTAAAAAAAAAAGTCAAGGCAATGTCCTTTTAGTTTTTAGTTATTTTCAAAATAATATTGTTTTGAATACATATAAATAAATAGACTTAGGTCAACCATTAATTTAGACCTTATGATACATTAGGGGTCGAGTCAATAACTAGTTTAATGAATTATAATTTGACCAACCTTTTTTAAAAAAGAAATTGCATGAAGCTATTTCGTTTCTATTTTAATTTTTTAAGAAAAGATAACACTGTTTTGGATAAAAACTAAGACAAATTAACAGAGTGTTTGGGAACGCGGTGTTTTCCTAAAATTTAAATTTTTGTTTTACTAAAATTTAATTGTTTTGGTATGTTTTGGATCGTTTTGATGCGCTAATCTTAAAAATAATTTTTAAAAAATAAAAAAATATCATTTTAATGCATTTTAATGCATTTCAGCATGAAAAACATTTTAAAAAGCAAACACAATTACCCTCTCAAATAGACTTGGATCAGCTTTAAGAATGATAAATCCATAACTAGTTTAATGAATTATGATACCCTATTTCTAGGTTTTAGATTATTTTTTTTTCCAGTAGATTTTTTTTTACAGGAGTAAGGGTCCAATTTAATTTTAGATTCTCCTTTTCTCTGCCAAAAAAGAAAGCCTTGCCACCATAATAAAATAAAAATTAAAGATAGAAAATATGGTGTTTAGCTAAACCAAGCTGCTTTTTATAGTCTGTACTAGATGATTTGCTTGCACTCTGTTGGATTAGAAAAAAAAATAATGTAAAAAAATATAAAGGCATTATTAAAATACTGTTTTCTAGCTCGAAAAAATAATCAAGGAAAAATTATGTATATTCGAGAACATTTTTTTAGATACTAAACTACATTTGTTTTAAATAAAATATTTATACAGCCATTTATTGAATCGATTCGGACTAACCCTAATTAATTTATAAAATCCATGATTCATGTGATAAGATAAAATAACCTCATGAAAAGCAAATTAAAATAAATTATAAAATTAAATTCCCAGCAAACCCAATATTCAAGGGTGAATATAATAAAAAATAATTCACATAAAAAAAATAACTCTGGTCAACAAGAATAAACTTGTCAAACTCGTGATCTATATCATAGAATAAGATAACCACATGAAAGCAAATAACAATAATATATGAAGGCTAATTCTAAATTAATCTAATGTTGAAGGAGTAAATTGAGAAAA
>Ga0307515_10005068_pt1 | contig 26787 bp, 11 predicted proteins | sample 17_EM_MG_FD_194513 | JGI IMG/M metagenome (GOLD analysis project Ga0307515, IMG submission 194513) | Populus trichocarpa ectomycorrhiza microbial communities from riparian zone in the Pacific Northwest, United States - 17_EM | ecosystem: Host-associated > Plants > Roots > Unclassified | place... | reverse complement strand
AAGTACCTACACCCCCTATTTTATTAGGCTTTTACTTTCTATAGAAGAAAAACCTAGGAAAAGTCTATATTTTGTAGTTTTGGTATTAGTAGTAGTAGTAGTAGTAGTAGTTTTAGTGTTCTTGTCCGTGCTTCGCTTATACGCTAGGACCCCTTTTGCTAAGGCCTCTGTCGCAGAATAAAGGGGGTAATGAGGGGAACAAGTCTACCTCTAGCTCGCTAGGTAGGCAGAATTAGGTCTTAGGAGTTAGGAAAACGATAGTTTTTGATGGTAAGATAGGTATGCGTAAGTTTAGAAGTGCGGTGCTACCTTTTAGTAAGGTTGCATGTGCGGTGAACGTTTAAATCCGTCCTTATAAGGGTTATATAGTAAATCCTTAGACAACCCGCTTATAATGGAAGTATATCCGCAAAAACAATATATTACTGCTACTTTTAGCATTTATTAAGCAACTTATATACTGACTATTATTTATATTAGCTGTCACGGGACTCACACGTTCTTACGTCCCTACGCGTTTTGACGTTCTTAACCCGTGCTCACGTTTGTTACAGTCATCACCGAAATATCGGTAACTCGCTTACTGCAGTTTTCTTATCTTCTGCAAATTCGCTTGATAAGAGCCACCCGCATTATAATGCGCATCAATAAAATACACCCCCTATTGCCCCTCTAAATATAGCTCTATATTTTATAAATAGAGGCCTATTTTATAGCTCTATTCTAGCGCTATAAAATAAGCCCTTATTTATATAATTTAGGGCTGTTTTTGTGGAGTTATAGGGGGTACTTATTAATAGGAATGGAGGAGGGTCGCGATCGCGCAGAGCCTCAATTCAAGTTTTGCAGCTACCCCCTATAGCCCCACTAATACAGCTCTATATTTTATAAATAGAGGCCTATTTTATAGCTCTATTTTAGAGCTATAAAACAAGCCCTTATTTATATAATTTAGAGCTATTTTAGTAAAGTTATAGGGGGTGCTTGTTTTGGGGGCAAAGTGGTTCCTAGATTAGTCAGCGCAGAGCCTTAATTTAAGTTTTGCAGCTGTTGCAAAGCACCCCATATAATTCCACCACTATTGGTCCAATTTATATAAATAATGGCTTATTTTATAGCCCTAAAATAGAACTATAAAATAGGCCTCTATTTATAAAATATAGAGCTGTATTAGTTGGGCTATAGGGGGTAACTGTAAAACTTGAATTGAGGCTCTGCGCGATCGCGACCCTCCTCAATAAGCACCCCCCATAACTCCACAAAAACAGCCCTAAATTATATAAATAAGGGCTTATTTTATAGCGCTAGAATAGAGCTATAAAATAGGCCTCTATATATAAAATATAGAGCAATATTTAGTGGGGCAATAGGGGGTGTATTTTTTGATGCGTATTATGATGTGGGCGGCTCTTATCAGGCGAATTTGCAGAAGATAAGAAAACTGCAGTATATCCGCTGGGTGGGATGCGGGTCATTCTTCGCGGGGAAGCCACTTCATGGTTTCGTGGCTTCGTATTTCCCTGGCCTTAACTCATGGGTTAGCACTGGGGTTCAGCAAGTGGTTCAGATGCTCAAGAGGAGCTTCAACTGTGTGAGTTTGACAATTTATTCGATATTTCAGCTGTCCTAGAACTCCTTCTGTTTCTCTACTTTCAGACAATCGCGATAGCCAAGACCAGAATATCCATCTCCAACCATCCAGTGATCATGGCAGAAAATACAATCATCAGAGCTTCGTGCAATTGCCGCTCTTCGACATTTACTTTTTCTATTCCAACGTCAAACCTGCCCCTTCCCGCTTATCTTTGCCACTGCAACATCTCCCGCCGCATTTCTGGCGCATTGTGCACCAGTTACGTAGACATCCCACCTGGCCCAGACGACCCTAAGCCCAACCTTACGTCTCTCACACCCTACCAGTCTTCTGACATTCTAACGCGCTATTTCTGCCCAACATGCGGCACGCAAATGTATCTCAAGTATTTTTCAGATGACCACATCTCTGTGTCCACTGGCACTCTAGACAGGTTCGATGGTATCATCCAGTTCCTAGGCCACATGTGGATACAGGATACGAAAGACGGCGGTGCGAGTGACTTCATTCCAACAATAAGAGGTGAGAAGCTGAAACGCTGGCCCACCGAGCCGGGCCAGGGTGAAGAAGCCCCAGCGAGGTGGAAGAGCGCGTCATCAACGCCGAAACCTCCATTGAAAACAGACAAGTTGTACGCCCATTGCCACTGCGGGGGCGTCAAGTTCTGGATATCGCGGCCGGGGGAACAATCCAAGAAAGCCGAATCGCCCTTCCCAGACCTGCTAATTCCCTATCATACTAACTCGCCCGCAAATCCCTCTAACGAACCCTGGTGGCTTCCGCGAGAAGACTGTTTTCTGGCCGGCACATGCGCGTGCATATCGTGCCGTGAGTCTAGCGGCTTCGATATAACCTGGTGGGCCTTTGTTCCCGTCAGCGATATCACGCTCGAGAACGGCGAGCCCTTCCGGCGCTATTTCGGCACCCAGAAAACGTATAGGAGCTCGCGTCACTGTACGCGGACGTTCTGCTCGCGGTGCGGTTGTACGGTGTTCTGGGATGGTGATGAGCGGCCGAGTTTGGTAGATGTGGCGCTCGGGCTACTAGACGCGGAGAGCGGGACCAGGGCGGAGGAGTGGCTTCATTACCATCAGGGTAGGGTAAGTTTCACTGAGTTTGCGAAGAATAGAGAACTTATAACAGGGCTGGAGGAGGGACTGAAGGCTTATAGGTAGAAGGCCAGCTCGGAGAAATTGTATGCTGCTGACCTTCTATGCCGTGCGGGTTGGGATCTTTAGTCCTTTTCACTTGCGGGAAGGTTTCAGGATTGATAAATTTGTCCTTGAATTGGCTCCATAGGGAGCATATCACCTTGTATCGTGCCAGCGGATTACCCAAATTGATATATATTGGCTGCCCATAGTAAGCGGGCAATAATCGAATAGAAAGATCTACTCTACAGTGACTGAAAATTCTAATTATCGACTCCCTCCTACTTCTATCGAGCAGTATGAACCACCTAGAAACATCAGACTGTCGGTGCCGTCTCCATCCCTTAACCCGTTGCTTCGGCACTACGTTATCGATAGGGATCCAGCCAATAAGAGGCTCTCGTTCGAGCCTTTGTGAAGGGATAGTGTACTCCTGGCCTCTCGCTAAAGCTCCATTCTTTTCAGCCAGTCCCTTTTTGTGCCAATATTTGAAGTCTCGGAATATAAAGTCGGCCTCATGCCAAGATCCCTGGAAGCTAAATCCTGGATGCAGAATCGTCAACGCCATAATATCAATGATCACCATTGGGCCCTTGAGGACCATGAATGGAATCTGCTCATTGAAGAGCTTACCATTGAACCCTCCACTTAGTTCTACGACACGAAACGTACTTCGAATGGAAATAGTCAGGACGGCGAGTACGAGACCTACTTTCGGTAGTTCTTTATTTCAGGTGATCCTGAGAAACAGCAAGCCGCAGAGACAACATACCATGCAAAAGGTCCTTGAAGAGCAGCGAACTCGCGATACCCACAAACCTACGGCCCCCACCGCCCTTATTTGACCCACCCGTAAGGCAAATCCGGAGCAGCAAAGCGCGAAGAGAACCAAAGAGAAGACTCGGAAGACCAAACTGACAATCATGATATTTTTATCGGTATTTTCCTAGACAGCGATACGGCTGTGGCCGCAATACCCCCTCCCAACCCTCGTAACACGAGACTGAAAAGATCACAGCTGCAAAAAACAATGGTGCATGTGCGAGGTTTGAAACGAGAGAGGCTCGTGCCATAAATGGTCACTATGCGTGTGAGGCACAGGTAGATGCCTGTGCAGAGCAAAGCGGGAGCAATGGTCACGCAGATGAGGTAGATGAGAAACGCGTTGTTATCAAAAGGATTGATTTCCACCGAGACCCGACCAACGTAGCCGATGCCTTTTGGTGCTGCTGTGCAATAAACGCCCGGGCAATGCCAGCTCATCCAATCATAAATATGCGTTCCCTAGATTATGCTCCTTCAAATAATCGCCCCCCTTTTCAAGAAACTCTGCTCTTGTCACGAAAGCGTGTCTCGAATCTGCTTGGTTAGACCACTTGGCAGCGCCCCTCCACGCATCTAGAATTGAATCCTTCGCTTTGCGCACCCTCAATGTTGCGTCTGCTGGTAAAACGGCGCGAAGCTCTTTCCTTAAACGGTCTTCGAAGCCTTCGAAAAGGGTGTTCCCACCAGTGAGGAATATGTCCTTCAGGACGTCATTGCGTAACGGGGAATCAACTAGGCGTTCTGTGAGAATGCCCGCAGCAATCTCTACAAGACCAGCTTGGTCGAGGCCGGCGATCGATGGCTGGAATACTACTTCCGGTACGCGGATCCGTTCCACGTTGAGGTGGATTTGATGCATTTCGCGCTGACTCTCTGGATCGAATGGCCAGGGTCCACGAAGGAAAGCGTGTATCATGCTTTTGGTCCAATCGGACTGCGCTTCACGCGTGCTCTGCTCTGTGAAATTTGGATCGTGTTTGAGGAGCTGCGCTTCTATGGTCTTGAGACTTGCATTTAAATCCTCCTCTTCTTCATCATCGCTTTGCTCGCCTGTCGCAATCGTACGGTAGACGCCCCAGTCAGCATCATCTGCGCCAAAAGTGTCCTCGTCGCCGCCTCGTCGCCGTTTCTTCGTTGGGTTATCGGAAGCCAGATTGGCGATAGACTTCATGCGCATCTGATTTGCAAGGGATTTTCTATTACCAAGCTCAGCTTTTAGGCGTTCGCGATCTTTGATTCTTTGAATGATTGTCTGAATGTGAAAAGTTAGCGAGTGTTCGTAATAGTATCAGGGCTTTCCAACCTGACGAGCAAGCCTGCGCTCTTCTAGCCAGCCCTCAAGGTCCTTTTCGCGTCTTTCATTGTCCAGCTGCTCTTCTTCTGCTAGTCTCGCCTTCTCGCGCTCCTTCTCTGCCTTGGCACGGGCACGGGCTTCATGATTCGATTTCATCAGCCGCTGCTGGCGCTTCTGTTTGAGGCCTTCCTCATCAAGCTGATCATCAGGAACCTCAAGTAGAGGAAAGGTTGGCTCATCCTCCTCTTCGTTCTCCATATCTCCGACGTCCTTATTTCTAGCTTTCCGGATCGACTTCTCCATCTCCCTGACCTTCTTTTCCAACTGAGACTCGTCGTCAAAATCATCAGACTCAAGAAGGCGCTTTCCTTCTTTCTTCGTCGTCGCCTGAACCCTTTGTTGCAGGTCCTTATAGTATACTAACTCTTGCTCTTTGCGAATAAGTTTCTCAAGCCTCATCTTCGCTGCTTGCTCCTGTAGTCTTCTTCCACTCTCTTTCCGTTTTTCAGCTGCCCTGGCTAACTCTTCTTCGGTCTTCTGAATGACTATTTGTTCCGTAAAAGGGAATTGAATAACATGATCGCGCTCCTCAAGCCCCGTCCAGTCCAGATAACGACAAAGTTCTTGTTCGTAATTTTGAGAGACATAGCAGTGCTCGCGTACAAGGTCCTCAGCTTGAGGGTCGCTGATCTTTCCAGGGAAAGTAGGATATTTAAGTTTTAGGAGTTTGAGAAGATATTCGGCGCTTTGAAAGCGCCCCCAGTTCAATCGAGTAGCCTGTGAGAGCAAGGCCTTCGATCCAACAACTGGGATGAGATGGGTGGCGGCGTAGGAAGATGAGACTACCAAGCCATGCTTCCCACCGTTGTAGTTGTAGGAAAATAGGGAATCGATACCATACGCTACCGAAGGCGCTCCGTAGCACTCGAAAAGAATTTCGGACATAGCTGCACGTTAAGAATTATGTTAGACTCAACATGCAAGATTTTAGTAATTGTGACATACTCTTTCGCGTATAGCCTAGGTTAGCGACGGGCTCAGTCATGACTACAGGCCTGCCAATACTGCCATTGGCCCCATCTACTCCTAGCTTGATAAACACATAGTCCAGCACACCTTCCACCACGTCCCAGTTGTTCACAATATTACTTCCGGGCTCATATATATTCTTCGACTGACCTCGCGCAGTCCCATCGGCATACACGTCCGATCCGACAAATGTAAAGGTCCGATTCAATTTGCGGTCGCGGTATCGTGCCATGAGAGGGGGGATGGAGAATCGGGGTTTCTCGTCAAAAGACCAGCCGGCGCGCACAGCTGAAGATCCTGTAGAGTACACGAGTTAGTGAATCTGCAAAGAAGCTTCCTCAATGGTGATGAAAACAGGGGAGGCTGGATACCATTATCGATGACGATAGCCGTATTGGGGGAGCTCCTTTGATAGCCTTCGGTGTCTATGAGTCGGAAGCCTTCAAAAGGTGGGTCATTGACACTCCACAGTTTGGCGGGAGGCGGTTTGGGCGAGTTCCCTCCAGATGAAGATAAGTTCTCATTAGTGGTTGAATGGCCCATGGTGAAGTAGGGAAGGACGAGAGAATAGTTGTTTTTATATCATTTCAGAAGTTCAAAGTAGTGTAAAGTTTGAGGATTGGTGGCGTTCATTTGAGTGTTTGTACACAGCATGTTGCTAACTGGTGAAGCTCAGCTTCGGAAATGCTCAGAATATCAGGAATGCCTGTACGCGATAAGCGCGCGTTTAAATAACACCTCTCCGCTAATCCCTAACGCCTGTGCCAAATTGAAGAGACAAATCGAACTACTACCAAGAGCAAGACTAGTGGCTTGGTGATTACGAGGGATCTTTGAGGCTGTCGGTCGCTGCAATACGGGTCAGGGATGTTATTCTATATTGAAAAGATAAATAAAACTAGCCTTCAAGGTGGAATAGAACGTTAGATTGATAGTTCTTGAACATCTGTGCCACCAGCTCTACATTCATGTTTTGTATATTAATTTCCTGCGGGCCGGTGTGATCAGACTAGTTCGTTATAAAGATTGGAACGGTAACATACCTGTAGATTCTTATTCAAAACCATGATTGCTTCATTGAGCTTCTCCTATGACAAGATATTAGTGATCGTCAAATCAAACGACGCGCCAGTTAGTGACTTACAACGTTTGTGATGATCCTTGAGAGTAGAAGATTCTGCTGATGCTCGTGTGGGCTTTCCTAAACGCACGATGTCAAATCAGAAATTTGCTCTCTGTAACATGTATTCCTACAACGTACCATCGTAAGCAACTGAAATCGCCCAAACAGAAGAAAACTTTACAGAGAAGTCCTCTGCTTGGAGGTCTGCGTGTTGTTTATTACAGCTTGAACGCCATGCGCGGCAACAACACGATGTTTGTGGCCGCAAAACAACTAACCGAAAACAGTAGTCGGAGATCATCCAACAGTTAGTGTTGATCTTTATCATCAAGCTTCTTTTCGCATATCACCTCGGTTTCCTTAAATTTACCGCCAAGCTACTCACTTCACCGTCTAAATTGATTCTGTTACTACACCATGGCTCCCATCACTCAGGCTTCGGACGAGAGCAATCACCAAGCTTTACTTGACAAGCTCGACCTCTATGCAATTTCCAAACCCTTCCGTAATGCGCACTGGAAGCCTCCTCAGCGACGTAATAAAAATGTCAAACAGGTCATTGCAGATGCATCCCGCAAAGAAGCGTCTGTCATGGCCACGCAAAACAACAGCGGCAGCTCCACTCCCATGATACCACACTCTGTTATGGCAACTGGGGGTGCTGCCACACCAACCAACGGGGCTAACTTACACCCAAACATAGCGCAAGCAGCACAAAGTCTTTCAACCCTAGTTTTGGAGAGAAATAGCAAAGCCGCTTTGACCAGTGGGCCGGCCGCAACATACACCAACATAGAGTCTGCTCCATCCCTCCATCCATCCAGTCAGCGCCATTACTGCGACATCACCGGACTCCCCGCACCATATACCGACCCAAAGACTAGGCTAAGATATCACAACGTGGAGGTTTTTGGGGTCATTCGAAGTCTTGGCCCAGGGGTCACAGAGGGCTACCTGGCAGCGAGGGGGGCGCATACGGTGCTGAAGTAATAGATAACTGCAAATTTGGGCAGCCCTGGATTAGGGAATATGCAAGCTGGACAAGGGTCACCAAAGGTTTTCGGGCAGACTGCAAAATGTATTAAGGGACACCAGTCTTATGAAAGGATCCTGCCCAGCAGCTGAATGTAGGACCAACAAAGTCAAGCGTCTTCCACCCGCCTTGCTCCTTTCGAAACAAGGCTCAAGAGGATGCTCCGGCTTAATCATGATCTTGATCATCAGTCTTCGCCCAAATGACAGATTACCGGGATCACATGGAAAGGCGGATCCCAGTTACAGCAGACAGAAGTCACTGCCGTCAAGGCGCTCATGTATGGTAGACCTCTGATACGGTTACAATTCAGTAAAAATGAATGAACTAGCAGGTCTGACAAAGAAAATGCAAATCTTATTCCAATTGCTACAATGGCGTGGATGAAAAGTGTTGAAGTCAAGCCAGCAGTTGGAAATACAACCCTTATCAGTAATTTAATTAACGCAACAGCTGCTCTCGAAGCTCTGTCGTAACAGTTGGTAAGAGTCAAGGGCATGACCGATAGGACGGACAGAACGGACATTCGACAATGGCTCGCGCACTTCGGCAAAACGCCGGACCAGTGTTGCGGCTCCAACGGCCTTGTGCAGTGTCAAGAGGACAGATGCTCAGGTAACATCAACACGAGTGTATTATCACCATCATTGCTACCCCTCATTACTTCCTTTCTGAAATACTAGCTTTCTACTAGTTCAACCCTTCAAGATGCCGACAATGTGGTTATCAGATTCCCAAAGTTAGTCCTAGGGCCTTTAGCTCACCCCCGAACTTTACTAACCAAGCCTGAATACAGAAATTGGCGTCGCCTTTTGTTCTGGGGGTAGGTATGACTTACGTTACTCTGCTGCGTCAGAATCCTGAGTTCTAAATCATTAACCCAGGGGGCTTCTTCCTTCTCGGCGGCGTCATGATGTTTTTTGACCGAGCAATGTGAGATCATGCACCCTATCTTATACTTCCAGTATCCTTAAACTCTCCGGAATCCTGACATGTAGATCATCTCTAGGTTAGCAATGGGAAACGTATGAACTATCTACTTGTGATCATTGGATTTCCGACTCCGCCACGGCCTCCGCTTATCTGCATCTCAGATCCTATTTCTTTGCGGTCTAACTCTTATAATTGGCCTCCAAAAAACCGCACTATTTTTCGCGCGTCGCCAAAAACTCAAAGGCACCGCTGCGTTCACTGTCGGCATTCTTCTCATACTGTTCAAATGGCCCCTGGTCGGTTTCCTGGTCGAATTGTATGGTATATTTGTGTTATTCGGCGACTTTTTCGCTACAATAGCAGGGTTTGTGGGAAACATACCGGTTGTAGGACCATATATTGCGCAGGCTCTGGAGAAGATTAGCGGTGGGAGGAGGAATGCTGAACTGCCTGTCTAAATTATAGAGCGAACCACTTGTAAGATCACGGCTTCTACTCTATGAATGCATTATAGAGCGGGTACAGGACAAAGCAGCACACGTCACGCGCAATATCGCGAGTCAACAGGGTCGAGGCGCCCAAATCGGAAATCTCAGGACTCAACAAGAAGCTTGAAGCGAAGAGATAGCCGGTTGGCTTTGTAAATGCATCAGAGCAACCAATGAATGTCTAACATCCAATTCACAAACACCTTTTTCATATCCAAGGAAATCCCCAAAATGCTGAATGGTATGCAAATCCCAGGCTCCAAATGCTAACTTTTAGTCCGCGCCGTTAACAGTACCATTCTTCGCTCTGCGTTCCCGGACCGCCGCTGCCAGGTCCTCCAGCACTTGAACTGTCGTCTCCCAGTCTATACAAGCATCCGTAATGCTAACACCTTTCTTTAGTCCGCTAGGGCCTTCTGGAGGCACTTTCTGGTTACCCTCGTTGATGTTCGACTCAATCATAACGCCGACAATACCAGTTTCACCGTTTCGAAGTTGCTCAGAAATCGTTTGGGCTACGAGCGGTTGATTGCGGTGGTTTTTATTCGAGTTTCCTAGTTTTATCTTGTCAGAAAACGTTCTATCCAAATCGATCTGGTCACGCAACGTACCATGGGAGCAGTCGATCATCATCACCTCTCTCTGGCCTTTCTTTCTCAGTGCTTCTCTTGTAGTCTTGACGCTTTCTTTGTCATAATTAGTTCCCTTTGTGCCACCACGCAATACGACAAAGCAATGCTCATTCCCACTCGTCTTAGTAATAGCAGCAAGGCCCTGCTTAGTTACGCCCATGAAGTGGTGCTTAGCAGCAGCCGCTCCTATGGCATCCACAGCCACCGTCAAGCTTCCATCCGTGCCGTTTTTGAATCCGATAGGGAACGAGAGACCAGAGGCTAGTTCGCGGTGTAACTGAGATTCAGTTGTGCGAGCACCAATGGCACCAAGCGAAATCAGATCTGCGAGGAACTGAGGGGAAATTGTATCAAGCATTTCGCTTGCGATTGGCATTCCCAGAGAGGTCAAGTCGCAGAAGAGCTTCCGACTCACACGCAGACCTTTGTTGATTTGAAAGCTCTCATCAATGTCGGGGTCGTTGATGAGTCCTTTCCAACCCACAGTCGTTCGTGGTTTCTCTAGGTATGCTCTCATAATGATGAGGAGGTCTTTGTTTAGCTTGTCGGCGAGCTGCTTGAGCCGCTGGCAGTACTCAAGCGCGGTAGCTGCGTCGTGGATCGAGCAGGGCCCAACCATGACGAGGAGACGATCATCCTGTTGGGTGATAATTTGGACGGCTTCTCGACGGCCTTGAATAACTGTGTGCTGAGTGGTTTCTGGGGCGGGAATCTCGGAGGACAGGAGTGCTGGAGGGATCAGAGGATCGTATCCAAGAACTGCGTGTGTCAGTAGGAAGTGAAAAGCGCGGACGAATGCAAATTCCTTATTTACCGCGCACATCATCGTTGATAACTTGATTGGTGTCTCCGATTGCCATCTTGTCTTATGCGGCCTAGCAAATGAGCAAATGAGGCTTTTTGGTGCGAGTAATCGGAGAGCTGGAGTAACAGAAACAAGACAACAAGCTCCACGTTGCTTGGATTATATTGCCGGGGTATTGCGAGTGTGCCAGGTAGCGTCCGAATGCACTAGCAGGCACAATTGAAGGGAGTGAAGGGACTTCGTATACAAGCTCCTAGATGGAACAATGACACGAATGACTCTTTAACTTAATTTTTTTGTTGGTGGGGTGTTTGCTTACAGTCGCTTCGGAAAAGGACGGGTTTATGTCAGAAACCATGATCAAGTACAGAAATTTACCGAATCCTCACCTGTTTGAACCACTTTTCTATACCCGCGCATGACACCACCCATCCTCCATACCAACACATCGCCGTCGCCTATTTTTTTGAAGCTATTCAAAGCCTATATTTTTTCCTATTGCAGTTAGCGCTATGGCACACAGGAGGAGAGCCAAAGCACCCAAGAATACTACAAAGAATACCGCTAAAGCGCCTTAAGAAGTAGACCTTACCGTTAAATCTGCACTAATGCCTTCTACTACTGTAGAAAAGTCTAAAGGCCCTTAAACCTTTCTTTTGAGTATGGCCGTGTACGCTGATAGCATAACGCTATCTAGCAACGTTTGACCCGTCTCGTTCGGAGTCTTCAAATTCCAGGAGTTTATTGCTGAAAATATACGTCAAGCCAGTGAATATTACGGCCTTCGTTCTTTCCAGCTTAATTAATTAACTGCCGTTATTACATCAAGTCCGAAGGATCCTATAATACCTAAAGAAGTTAACGACGCAGATAAATGGCGTAAAGTAGAGGGAATAATAGAGACACAATCAAAGTACGCGAGGAAGGCTTTTTGGGTTAATTTTACAGTCAGATATAAGACCGCTGCTGCGGCTGTTAACGCGTCTACTAAAGCCAGAGATGCTGAAATCACTGCGGCTGTTAATGCGGCTGTTAATGCGCGTGTTGAGGCAGCGCTTTAAGCGGCAGGTCTTCCAACCAAAGCAGCGGCCGGTGAGGAAGTAGGGTCCTCTAGTGAGGATCACGAAGGTATAGTGGAGGAAGTTATTGGTAAAAAGAAGAGATCAACTACCACCAAAATGCAGAAAGAGGCTGCTGAACAACGTGACCGTGCAGAAGTTAAAGGCAAGTATATATACCCGCTACTTAAACGTCATTGCTGCCTTTAATAGCACTATAAGAATAAAAAGTATAGTGTTACATACTGTCTTAAATTTAAATTAAAGCACTACCTATTATATGCTTACTACTGGGCGTGCTAGTCGGAAGTAATTAAATAGAAGAAAGCCACGCTTAACATACTAGATCTATCGCTACTATTAAAGATTAGGTATAGTAAACGTATATAGGATAGGGAGGATAAAAAAGATATAAAGTCGGATAGCTATAAGCACCGTTAAGGTAACTCTAGCAGCATAAATTAATTAATTAGCTCCCCCCTAAGACAACGGCGGCGATAAGGAGAGGCTTATACTATAGTTATATAATTACCAGCCAATCCTATTCCGCAGTAAGACTAATTAGTAGCGGTAATAATTTTAATAAACTAGATGCAGCAGCAGAACTAGTAGATGCTACAATAGGTGCAGAATGCTATATAGGCGGCAATACCTCCTTCCGTACAACTAACTATCGCCAATAGTTATTTTATAGTGGACCCTATACTAAATATAAGATCCTTATTAGTGCCGTCATTATAAAGCGCTCCATTAGTTCTAGCTTCATCCTCTAAAACGCCTACTTATTACTATCTACCCCTAACTATACCTACAAGCCTACTACCTAGTAGCCCCGCCCGCAGTAATATTAAATAATTAAATAGTAAGCTTAGTACCTTTACTAAATAGCTATAAAGCTATTACCCAGTTATTACTAACGCCTTTACTAAAGCGGAGTCAATTTTAATTAAGGAGGACTATAACTTTAAGTTACTTAAGCACGCGCTACTTGATAGTAGTATAGGCCATATAAAGCTATATAGGATTAGTTTAATATATAGGCTTATTAATCGCATAGTAAACTACTTAGAAGACTTTAGAACGGATTAGTAACATTCTAATACTACAGCAGAGGCCTTACTTAACGTCTTAATTGGCAAGCACCCTATATAGATATATTATAAAAGACCAGACCTTATCCTTTTTATACTACCTCTTAATTCCTGCCTATAAGAAATGGCCTTTTACCCTCTTATTAAACCCTTATTACTTTACCGCGTAGCTTAAAAAGTTACTAAAGTTATTCTATAGATTAGCTTCAAATTAATAAGCACGCAGCTACTGCTTTAAGTCGTAGAAAGAAGCTTTAATTAGATTAAAATTGGGTAAGTAAGGAGGAAGATATTTAAGACTAACACTAGTAGTATTACAGAGGCGTTAAACTTCCTAGGTTTAAGTAAGTAATAGTATTAAACACCTATCCTTTATAGATACCATATACCTTATTATAATGGATTAACGTATTATTTATTACTAGAACTAAATAAGGCTATAAATAAGGCTGTATATAAGTAAGAACCTTATTCTTTATCCACTTAATAAACATTAGTCCGTTAACAGCGCCCTGGTATATTAACCAGCTAGGCATATAGCCCTAATAGGTATACGCTGGTAGCAAGCTCTATCTTTTAAATCTCTTTAATTCCGATATTCCTTTAGCAGGCTTATTAATTAGCGCCTATTTATACTTTCTATCTATTATCTTTTTATTATAAGCTAATTTATTAATAAAGATAAACTAATTGCGTCTATAGCTACAGATTCAAATAATCCAGTCGTCCCTTAGGCCTAGGTTACGCTGTTGCGCAATTATCCTTATAACCTTTCTACTCTATTTTCTTTGCTTTAATCTAGCCGATAGTGTGCTTCGTGCTACTATTATATTATATTCGTCGTATAGAAACTAGAGTATCTCTTTAAAATAGGCGTCTGGGCTATATGTAAGGTATTTAAGGAGGCCCTAATTAGTACGCGTTTATTAGTAAAATTAATATTAATATTACTACTTAACATTATACATCTAGAGCTTTATCTGTAAGCAGTAGTGGCCTGCCATTTCCCCTAATCGGTGGATTAATCTGGCCATACCTCTTTAAATTCGCCCTCTAGCGTTAAAGAGTAGATGGAGGAACGCGGGTCTTAACTTCTATATAGAAGTTGTCGCAGCCGAGGTTAATTAGAGCTTGTACAATCGACTTCTGTTTGGTTGACCAGGCGGGTTTGCCTATAGCTTTAAATAGAAGATAATAATAAGGCGATGGGTGGTGTCATGCGCGGGTACAGAAAAGTGGTTCAAACAGGTGAGGATTCGGTAAATTTCTGTACTTGATCATGGTTTCTGACATAAACCCGTCCTTTTCCGAAGCGACTGTACTTCGTCCTTCACCGCCCGGCGACCGCCCTCCGTTCCTGCCTCATCCCGCGACTGCCCCTGGTCACTCCTGCTCTTCGCGCCCTCGCACCTCTGAAACACCACTTCACTAGCATCTTCTCCTGAGCGCTGTCTACGGTCATGTCGTTTCTGGGTCGTTCACTCCGTCCTCTTCCTCTTCAGTCTATGTCTTCATTTTTCCGCTCAGCGTGTTGACCACGCCTCCGCAATTGACGTCCATCATGTTGTCTGTTCAGCCGACCAAACGTCGGAGAGATGATAATGATTCCGACTCAGGGGACGAGAGATACCAAAAGGTCTGCAATGTCCTTCGTCCGGCCTAAAAGACGGTTGACTTATTCGAACAGAAATCGCGAAGTCGTTCTCTCCAAGACCTTGAACAGTATGCATCACCGCATACTCTTCCCCTACGTCCTTCTGAGACACCTCCCAGAAACTTCGGCTTCCCGAATGCTATGACACCCGCTCATTCGGACCATTCCAGCAATAATTCACCTGCTCCGCTTTTCGACGAAATGCACTTCCCCGACGGCCAAGCTGACGTCGACATGGAAGATGATGATCTCGATATCACCTGCTCCCAGCCACCTGATTCTCCACTGGCTCCTTTCCTTCGCCCTGCGAGGTTGAATGCCCAACTGTTTCAGGAGCCCAGCTGCGGAGGCCGCATTCCTACACCCATCCATGGAACTTTTTATCCTAGACTACCTTCCCGGTCGACCAGCGACGTCAGTAACATGGACCTTGAAGATGTAGCAATAATAGCTACCAGTCGAAAGCAACCCGAGAGGGATCGTCGAATGCCCTCGCCTATTAGTGAAGATGAAGCAGACAGTACTACCATGACTGAGAGTCAGCTCTCGCGTTTGAGTGTTCGCGGAACGGAAGGTATGGAGATGGATGAGACGATGCGTTCGGCCGGTCCGACGGCAAAGAAGGGAAGAGCAAGAAGTGGCGCCATCACTGATAAGAGGAAGTTTTCTATGGGATATCGAGATGATTGCGATAAATGCAGGGCGAGAGTTCCTGGACACTACAGCCATTTCTTACCGGGATGATGGGTCAATTTTTACCCGGAATGCTGACTATGCATTGGCATATCGATAAAAAGCCTACATTGTTATCCGTTGGAGGGATTATGGAAGTGTGCACAGCGTAGATATTAGGAAACCTATGCAGTTATAAGCTAGATCCTAAGCTCGCTAGAACAAATGTGTATGTGAGATGTTTACTTTGCACTGTTCTGAAGATTTCTGAAGATTGGTCTAAAGCGCCTGTTGCCAAACGAACCGCAGCGTACCGAAATCAAAATCAAAATCAAAATCAGACGGTAGAGCTTTCCGATGCCCACTTCTTTACTTCTTGATGATCTTCGCCAGAAAATGTGTCCCGGCCAAAGGCGTCTCATAATAAGACTCAATTGCCACAAATCCTGCCTTTTCATAAAGTGCCCCGCTTTCTACATGGACGGCAGTGTGTCCAACCTAATCTCCTGATACGCAGGTGCCGTCGCAACATCATTAACCAGCGTTTTGCCAAGGCCGAGTCCTCGGTCTTCTGGGGTGACATAGAGTCTGTTCATCTCACAGCATCCAGAAGGATCAAATGGCAGAGAGCCACGTAACCCGCAGGGATCTCTCACTGTTCCGAGCCAGCAGGAGTTCACATTTTGAATAGGCATATTTCCAAGGGATGGAAGCTATTTCGGATTGGAAGTTCTGGAAAGTAGGATCTATATCTAGTACTCTGCGTAGGCGGTAAAAAGAGCTGTTGTTGCCGAGAGGTCTTCTGCAGACCGCATAGGCGCAATACTAAATACGCTTTTATCGTTCATCTTTTAGTTTGAAGAGCTTGATTGAGAGTGAGTCGTGTCAGGAGCGATAATCAGCCTTACCCTGAACTCAATTCATTACCTCAGCAAGCTCAGACATAATCAATTAGCGGACATACGTATATCCGCAAGCGGATATCGCTAACCTTTTTGGTCGAAATGTTGATTATATGGGGTGAAAGTAGATAGGCACATGATAGGGTATCTGCATTAATACCCGCTCGAGATGAGCTTATCCCATCGTGCGGCAGAAGTCACTGTTCGTATTGGGCGCTTTTGGCGCTTTTGCTCGGGTTAGCATGCTGCAGGTACCCTAGCTAGCGCGATTTAACTAGCAAGCCCCACTAAACACGTTGATATTGCGATGCCGACAAAATACTGCAGAAGGCCACCACTGAAAACACTAATAAAATATTTTTTTTAAGGAAGTTAAGCCAAAAGTTGTGATATATGATGTTATGTCTGTAGGTTTTTACCCTCCCTCTATTAACCAGCTGCTAATTATATAGGAAAATCCTCTATTAAAGTCTACCGAATTACTACTACCTGTACGCTTTATATACGTTCTTAATATTAATAAGGATAAGCCGGTAAAGGACCAGCTTAAGGTTATAAGGGAGGACGTGCAGTATATGTTAAATGAGATATATTAAGTGCTACAGGTCATTAAACAGTTTAGTTAGCGGTTATTTGGCATAGAGGATTGATTAAAGGTGGTAGAGAAGGACTTAAAGAAGGCTAAGTAGGACGCTGTACTGAAAGCTTAATTAGCTTTAGAGTCTTAATATTAGGGGTATAAGGAAGTGGAGGGCTTAAAATAGTTACCTAGTCGTTGTCTATTAAATAGAAGTTATTAAAGCACTAAAGGCATAGAGGAAGCCTATAAACCTTATATTTATATACTGTTCGCCTTATCTTTATTATAAGCTTCTTTACCTCCTTCTATCTATATATCTAGTACCTTAGTGGGCCCTTATAACCTTACTTCTTTATAAATCTTTTAATAGAACGGTAAGTCCGCGTCCTATACCGTTAAATTATAGGTAGTGGGGTTTTAGTAGTAATGTAGGTAGTTTTTTAATTTGTTCTAATATTTCTATAGCTAGGCCCAATACTAGGTTAATATTACCCGTGTTTTAGTAAGCCCTAATAAAGAAGACGCTTAGTATCTTGCTTATTTAGGCCTATCTGCTAACTACCTATAATAACGAGATTCTATACCAATTGTATACGGAAACGGTGGTAGTTTTAAAGGAAGGGCCTACTTAATGTTTAGAAGATCTTCTTACTAATAATATAGGCGTTAATTATAGCCGTATTAAGCGCCTAGAAGAATAAGGGCAGCTAGGTGTATATAGTAGTAATCTAGGTAGTATAGTAGCTTTAAAGCTAATTATAAATATTAACGCCGCCTATTTAGTTATTGTAGTTAATAGAGACCCTAGAAAGCGTCAGCTTCTTAACTAAATTATTGCCTTAAACGTTAGCTACTAGCTTCTTAAAGAAGGAATTATATGCCCGTAGTTAACGCCAATTAACTTTATTAACGTCTTTATCACTATATAAGTAATCTATTATTAAAAACCGTACTAAATTCTTATCCTACCATACAATTAAAAGCACTAGATTAATTACGCTAATGACTATTCCCGTAATAAAATTAAACGGTAGCCTTTCCTTTATTTTATTAACCCTTTTATATACCTCTAGATAGTCCTTTAAGTTTAATTAAACTATCCTAGCTGTAGTAATTCTAAGTTATTAAAGTACTTAGAGTAACGGAATATTTATAAAATAGTTATTTAAAAATAGGTAAAATCGACGAGCCTAAAAAGGAAGTTATTAAGTAAGGTAGAGGACGCACTTAAAGGTATTTAAGAGAACGATATCTTAATAATCTGTTTAAGAAGGAAGTCTAAAAAAGTAGTATAATAAAGCCTTGTAGTAGGAACTACGGTAGACTTATTAATGGGCTAGGTATATAGGTAAATAAGAAGTTAACAACGTAATAATAACTAGTAGAGTGGTTACCTAATAGATTAACTCTAATTATATTCTAAGATTTACTATAAAAGAGAGAACTATTTAGGTAGGGACTGTGGTCCTTTAAATATACAACCATACTCCTAAGAAATCCCCTTTATACGTAAGGTACGTGTTATACATATTATATATATATTCCCTTTATATACTATGTATACTACGTATAACGTTATATAACCTTAGTTACTATTCCTTATTATATAGTTCTACCGGCTCTATTCTAGACTGTACTTATATTAACTAACTAGCTTCTTCTAACTCTTTTCTAAGTAGTTATAATATTATACTTAAAGCGTCTTAGGCTATAATACCATCTCCCTCCTTTTTATCTTTGTCCTTAAAGATTTAAAATATCTCTAAGTTATTTACTAAAGGTATAATATCCATCTAATTAATTTAGTTAATATCGTTACTTATTATACTTAAGGCTCCTTCCTCTTCGTAGGCGCAACGTCGTACTTACACTATTGCGGCAATATTATCTCTTAGTAAGATTATACTATCTCTATATTCTCATTATTTGAAAAAGGGGTTAGTTTATATTGCGTTAGCGAGTCTATCTTCGCGATAACTATTCTCTTGCTTAAAGTACACTAAAGTAAATATTTATTTATCCTATAACGTTTACTCCGTCTCTAATACTAAATATATATAACCTATTACTCTTAATAGTCGTCTAGTTTTTTAATTAATTTGTCTTAGGGTCTTATATTTAATCTACTACTACGCGGCTAGATAGTAAACTGTCTTAAGCCCTTACTAAATTAGAACGTTCTTAAAACATAGAGTAGGAGGCTCTTAAAGCCTACATCGCAGCGTCCGCTTAGTTACTCCGTCTTAAAAAGGTTTATAAAAAGGTCCGTTTTAAGGAGTAGAAACTAGTAAAATAAGGTTTATAGGAACTTAGCGATAAAAGAACGGATTCTCTTTTAATAGAGAAGGAAATAGATCTAAGTAGTTTAGCAACTGCTCTTTTTAGGTCCCCCTTAGGTAACTTATTCTTTAGTAATCCTTTTTTATTAATACTACCTAACCTAATTTCTTCTAATACTTTTATACCTTTCTTATAGCGTTTTTTAAATTCTTTAGTAGTTTCTAGGTAGTTTTAGTATAGCCTATCTACTTAACCTCGTATTATATTTTATCGTTAACGTCCTTATAACTAATAATCTTTAAAACTTACTATTTATCTTCTTCTTATTCTCTATACGTGTTTGCTTTGTAGGCTAATAGCTTAACATTCCTATATACTAGCTCTAGTATTATAATATACTATATAGGGTAAATTTTTATCTTAGCTAGTAGGTTTAACTTAAACGTAACTAGTAAAATCCTCTAAATAATTTTAAAAGGTCCTAGTCTAACGTAGTCTAACTTCTTACTTAGTTGTTAACTCTTAAAATTTTTGTGTAGTAGCTATACTTTATCTCCCTCCTTAAGATCTAGTCCCTTAGATCTCTTAGTATTATAGTACTTTTTTATTTTATTTTATACTTTCTTTATTAATTCCGTAAGGTTTATATAAAGATTTATTAACGTCTTTATTCTTTCTTTAGCTATACTACTTATTTTCTTTACTTATTGTAGTAATAATAATATTCTTAGCTTATATCTATAATTTGCCCTAAATAGTAATATACCTATTCCTTCCTATAGTGTTATATTATATATAAACTATATAACTAGTAATAGCGATACCTAATTATTCTATATATAATTAATATAATACCTTAGATACTACTCTAGTGTTTAATTTAATTTTTTTATTTAACTGTCTGTCTGCGGATAATATACAGTAGAAGTTACTGCTTAAACTCCTTGTTCTACTAAAAATACCTTTTAAAATACTACTACGAATCTTAAATCTCTGTCCAATATAATCTTACTTAATGCTCTATATCTTATAAATACTTCCTTAATATAGATTCTAGCGATATCCTCTACTAAGATTTCTTCTATATATGCTATAAAGTATCCCCACTTTATAAGCTTATCCACTATTACTAAGATTACGTTATAATCTTATCTAGTAATAGGATCTCTTAACTTTAGTAACTTAATAATAAAGTCCTATAATATAACCTCCTATAGTCTCTCTGGTATTTTAATAGGTTATAGCCCTCTATATAGCTTATACCTCGTTAGTTTATTTCTTTAGCAATCTAGATATTCCTTTATAATTTTTCGCGCTAAGCCCTAGATTCTATTAATAATATACTCTTCCTAGAGTCTTAATACTAAGCCTATAGCTCCATTATATCCTTAAGTTAATCCCTTATAAAAGTCCTCTATAAACTACTCTACTATACTTTTTAGGATATACTTAGCTTCTTAATTCTTATATATATTCGTCTATAGATCTTCTAGCTATACCTTTAGAATTCTTTATACCTAAAAGCTTTTTAGTGTCTTATAAACTTTTCCTAGTTTATTACTCTCTTAAGTTGCTATAATTTTTGGATAATTATACCTAATTAGTCTATCTATATCTTTTTATAGTAAAGCCCCTAATAGCTTCTTATTATTTTATAGTTTAGCCTTTTAACTTAGAGCGTTTGCTCGTATATTGTCTATACCCTTAGTATACTAAATCTTAAAATAGTATTCCGTAAGCATCTCTGCCCATTTAACCTATCTTTAGTTAAGTTCCTTTATTATTAGAAACCCTATTAAGTTCTTATAATCTATCTTAACTATAAATAGTTTCTTTATACCTTATAAGAATGCTCTCTATTTTTTTAATACTGTAACTATACCTAATAACTCCTTATTGTAAATGTTATAGTTTAACTCTAGTAGTATTATCTTCCAACTATAGTATACCACTAAGTGCCATTTATCTTAATATTTCTGTATAAAGTATACCCCTAGTATAAAGTCTAATATATTTATTTCTATAACCGTTTCTAGTCCTAGTTAATAGATCTTAAGAACTAGCTCCTAGGTAAACAACCTTTTAACTTCTTTAAATAATTTCTACTATTTCTCTCCCTATGCCTATAGTTCTTCTTTCTTTATTAGTTATATAAATAGTTTAATATCCTTTAACTATTACGCTATAAACCTCCTATAGTAATTACAAAACCCTAAGAATAATCTTAACTGCGTAACGTTCTCTAGTTCTTACTAATTTACTATAACCTTAATCTTTTTTAAATCTATATTAAGTTAGCCTAGTTTAATAATAAATCTAATAAAATTGGTCTTAGTAAAGAACTCGTATTTTTTAATTGCTACTAGTATCTATTCTTCTTATAGTCTCTTTAAGACCTATTTAATATATTCCTTATATTCTTCTTTAGTTATTAAGTAGATAATAATATTATTAAGGTATACTATAACAAATTCATCTAAGTGTTCTTTTAATATATTATTAATACGCTTCTAAAACGTTGCTAGTGCGTTTATAAGCCTAAATTGTATAACTAATAGCTTATATAGTCCTTCCTTTAATCTAAAGGCTGCCTTTTATTTGTTGCCTTCCTTAATCTAGATCTAATAGTACGCCTATCTTAGATCTATCTTTATAAAGATTTACGTGTTGCCTATCCTATCTTAGATTTCGCTAATTAAGGGTAAAGGATACCTATCCTTTCTAGTAATACTGTTTAACTATCTATAGTTAATATACAGCCTTAGTTTACTGTTATTCTTTAGTATAAATAGTACTAGATAACCCGCTAATAACTATAATAGTCTAATATATCCCTTTTATAAGTTTTCTTAGACAAACTCCTTTAATACTCTACCTTCTTCTTTAGTAAGCTTATAGATTTAAAAAAACCTTAAACTTATTTCTGGTTCCAATTCTATCTTATAGTCCTATACTGCATACTCTAATAGCTTTTTACTCTCTAGTAACTATAGTTTCTTACTATACTTATAGTATCTTTTTAGTATATAACTTAAGCCTTGCTTAGTCTCTTTATATATTACTCTAACTTAGTACTATACTAACTTAGCCTGTTATTACATCTTATAGCGTTAAGTATTTTTAATATTGACCTAACCATAACCTAATTAATCCTTAGATTATATTTCTATAACTAAGGCATTCCTAATACTGCCTTATTATTCTCTAATAGTAATATATCAAAAGACATCTTAATTTATCTTCCCTTAATAGTTAACTAAATAGGTCCTATTTTAAAATTAATAATACCTCCTCTATAGGCTATTAGATCTCCTAAAATTATCACTAATAGGTAAGGGTGCTCCTTTTTCCTATATGGTAACCCCATTCTTTTAACTGCTACTAGTAAGATATGGTTCCTTATTGCTCCACTATCTATTAATGCCTTAAACTATTAATCTTACTACTTAATTTATAAATTTAGGTATTGTCCTTAAATTCCTTTAAGGGTCTAAGGCTTTACTACTAGTTCCCTCTAGTCCTATAGGCCTCTACTTTTCCTAACTATTAGCTACTTAATCCTGTTTATACTTGGTCTAACTTAAGCTAATACTTAGTTTGCTTTTTGTCTTTAATATACTATAAACACGTATTCTCTAGGCATTTCCACCACTATTATCCGTCTAGGTATTCTTCTATAAGAAATCTTCTGGGTTAAAGTATTAAGTCCCCTTATTTTTAAACTTCTATTAAGTACTAACTATGCATATACCTAGCGTTTTAATACTTTACCTTATCCGTTAACTAATATATCCTTATTAAGTACTTCCGGTTTTTATCTTTAGGTGCTCTATATATATTATATATATTATCTACGCACGTAATCTATACCAATGTATAATATACTTGGTGTCTTAAGTTAACTCTTAGCTCGTCTTCGTCCTTAAGTTTAAACCTTTCTTATATTAATCTAAGCATTGCGACTTTATTTACAGGTACTAAGATTTACCTTTCGCTTCTCTAGTCCTCTAATTACTTCTTTAGATTTTTTAACGTTATAATTAAGGCTTCTTTAATATAACTTATAGCTTTCTCCATAATTAGGTAGTTTTAAATAACTTTCTTATCTAGCTATATATAGAAATCTTCCTACTCGTTATTGTGCCTTTGCCTATACCACTTTTAGTATAGCTACTAGAATGTATACGGCTTGTCCGTAAGGAAGTATCTTCTTATTACTACATTGTAATAGCCCTTTATATATCGTTCCTTAAACCTAGTTAAAATCCCTAGATCCTCTTCTTATTCTAGTTTAATAAGCTACTTGGCTTATAGTATGCCTACTCTAGGCCTATTAGTGATTTATTATACTAGCGCTCTGTCCCTTATACATCCTAGTATGCTAAATCTCTTATCTAGTTTCTAATCTTGCTATAAGGTAATTCTTACTCTAAATTCCTTTATGGTTTCTTTCCTTTCGCGTCTCGCGAGTAGATCCTTAAAGTTATCTTACTTCTTAATCTTGGTATTAATTTTTCGATCCTTAGGCTAAACACTACGTTCCCCTAGTAAGTCTTTTAGGTCTATATACCTGTCTCCTAGTCTAACTGCTATTTGCGCTATAGATTCTCTAATCTATAAAGAAGCCTCTTACCTCTTACTTATAGGTGTCCTTATTTATACTCCGAATTCTTAGTCCCTTAGATTCTTTAATCCTAAGCTTGCTTCTAACTTAAGCTTAGCTCCAGCCTTTGTCTAACTAGGCTTAGGTGTTCTTATCTTATCTTAAGAGTCTTAAATCTTACTTATCTCGTCTTAAGAGTCTTATGCCTATAGGAAACTCTGTCCCGAGCTTATTTGTATATCTTTAAACTAAGCTACTGCTCTACTCTATCGGTTTCTATTTGTCGTGGGTTCTTAAGCTTATCTTATCTTATCTTAAGAATCTTAGTTGTCTCTTATCTCGTCTTAAAAATCTTAAGCCTTTGGCCTTTTGCCTTTATTAAGTGCTAAAGTAGTTCGCTATCCTACTTCTCTTACGTCTTATAAAGCGATAGATATCGTATCTATTGGGGTCTTAATCCCTACTAATATTCCCTATTCTATGGTGGAATTATCCTCTACCTCTTATGTAACATCTCTAATAGCTATATATTTCTAGTAAACCGCCCTTATTACCTTATTATTATGGAATGTTTCGCCTATATTAAATTTATTATCCTTAATATCCGATCTATAAACTAGTTCGTTAGTTCCTCTATACTTTATAGATTTTGGCTCTTATAGCTAATAGCTTGCGCCATACTTAGCGTCTTTATAAATTTAGTATGCGTTATTATAACAAAACGTAAAACTTCTAATTAAACACTCTTTTATTCCCCGTAGTACACTATTATCCCTCTATACGTGTGTGTCTTCTACTATTAGTCTAGTTCCCTTTATTATATAGTAACTTTAACCATCTTTATAATCCCTTATAAAGTAACCTTGTTTTCCGCAATTTATATAAGCTCCATCTTTAAACCATTAACTTTGCTATAAAGTCCGCCTAAACGTCTTCTGCTACTAAGATCCCTAGTTTAGCCTCTGCTCCTTAGTCCTGTAATTACTAGATCCTTAACCTTTAAGTTTTTATAGTTTCTTGCTCTATCTCTTATGGGCTTCTTTAGTACCGCTTAGGTCTATTGGCTCTGCGCCATACCATAGTTTTTAACTTAGCTTTAGTTGTTGCGTACTTTACGCCTTATATAACTATAGAACTCTATCCTAACTTCTCTTAGTTTATTCCCTTTAGTAGATCTAATTATTAATCTTAATCGCTTAATCTATTAGTTCCCTTAGGGTATCCGCATCTTCTATTAGGATAATCGCGTCCTAGACTTTAGCCTTAAGTCTTTATTTATACTATGCCATAAGCGCCTTATTATTTCACTTAACTTGCGTTACTAGCGTTTAAAACTGTGTTGTATACTTAATTACTGAGGTTTATTACGTAATATCTTAGAGTTTTTTTTCCGCTATAGTCGTCGCCTCTAGGTCTCTAAATATTTATATAAGTCGCTCTACAAATCCATTCTAACTTAAGAACATAAACCGTACCTCTTGGTTTATAGTCGTTATTCCGTTTACTTGTATTTCTATAAGGTAAGGCTTAAACCATTTAAGTGCTCTTCCTATTAAGAACAATCCTACATACGCTATTTAATCCATAGGTGTTATTAGCTTTGCTCCCTCTTACGCGACCTTAAAGTGCATCTACGTAAGAAATCCTTTAAGCTTTAATCTCTCTCCTAAGAATCTTTTAATTAATGGTAACTTAACCTTTGCTGCGCCTATCCCGTTAATCCTATTTTTAAGTGCCGTATTATTTTCTGTTAACTAGTTAACTATCTCTTATAGTTATCTAACTATTACTGGTTATTGCGAGTTAGTATCTGCTATACTAATATCGCCTCCTAACCTCAAAGTAGTTGCCGCCGTTAATGGCGTTATAGTGGCTGCTTTTAGTAGCATGTTATTCGACTTATATAACTATAACTAGGTAGTAATTATATAACGGAACCTTGTAGCAAGTACTATAGTAGGCTTGTTATTAGGCTAGGTGTATAGGTATAGCAAGTAAGTTAATAACGTAATAATAACTGGTAGAGTGGTTGCCTAACAGATTAACTCTAATTATATTCTAAGAATCATTACAAGGAAGGAACTATCTAGGTAGGGACTAAGGGTCCTTAAATACACAACCGTACTCCTATGAAATCCTTCTTATACGTAATGTACGTGTTATACGTGTTGTACGTACGTTCCCTTCGTACACTGCGTACACTGCGTACAACGTCATGTAACCTTGGCTACTATTCCTCGTCACATGGTTCTACCGGCTCCATTCTAAACCGTGCCTAAATTAACCAACTAGCTTCTTCCGACTCTTCTCTAAGTAGTTATAACATTGTACTTAAAGCGTCTGTAACAATAAGACGCAAACCAAAAGAAACTATAGAAGAATTTAGGTAAAGAATTATTATATAGTAAGAATAGAAACTAGATAAGAGATCTAGTACACTAGGGCGTATAAGAGATAGAGCACCTATATAAAGAATTACTAATAGGCCTAGGGTAGGCATACTAAGAGCTAAGTAGCTTACTAAACTGGAAAATAAAGAGGATTTAGGGATTTCTATTAGATTTAAAGAACGATATATAAAGGGCTGTTATAACGTAGTAATAAAAAGATACTTCCTTACGGATAAGCCGTATATACTTTAACAGCTATACTAAAAGTGGTATAGGCAACGATATAATAACGAGTAGGAAGATTTTTATATGTGGTTAAATAAATAAGTTATCTAAAACTACCCGATTATAGAGAAGGCCATAACTTATATTAAAGGAGCCTTAATTATAATGTTAAAGAATCTAGAGGAATAATTAGAGGACTAGAGAAGTAAGAAATATATCTTAGTACCTATAAATAAAGTTATAACATTTAGATTAATACGGTAAAGGTTTAAACTTAAAGATAAAAATAAGTTAAGAGTTAACCTAAAGCACCTAGCGCACTATACGCTATTATAGATTGCATATATAGATAACATATATTAGATATACAAAAATCTAAAAGAAAAGAATTAGAAATACCCTATACGGATATATTAGGCGCTAGA
>Ga0307515_10005067_pt1 | contig 26787 bp, 30 predicted proteins | sample 17_EM_MG_FD_194513 | JGI IMG/M metagenome (GOLD analysis project Ga0307515, IMG submission 194513) | Populus trichocarpa ectomycorrhiza microbial communities from riparian zone in the Pacific Northwest, United States - 17_EM | ecosystem: Host-associated > Plants > Roots > Unclassified | place... | reverse complement strand
CCCTGGTCCGTCCAGTCCTGAAATCTTGAGCCCGGAAAACTTTAGTCCGGTCTCGGGCAAGGTTTTGGACGGACGGGACGGACTATTGGGATGCCTGCAGGTCGGGAAACGTGCCACTGGGATTGAGTGTTCGTTTATCTCCGAAGTATTGATTGCACTTTACTTCACATCACAAACGTCGCCGATATGCGAGTACGCCAACTTTAACTCAGAGAAATATATGGATATCATCAATATAACCTCCTGATTTGAACAAAATAAACCCCCCAAAACCCTACCCTTTACCCACCACAACCAGTCTGCACCCCCAGCTAAACCCCAACCTCTCCCACGCCGCCTCTACCAGGAGACAATGGAATGGGGAAGTCTGATCTCACGCTGGTGATTGGTTCACCAGCGAAATAGAACGGCGTTGAGTCTAACCGTCAGTACACCGAAAAACCTTCAGCATAAGAGCTTACCAACGCCGGTCCTGTCTGCTTTGGGAACGCCCGATTAAGTGGATCCCTAATCCACCTCGCTAGCGCCAAAAAACACATCCGTACAGTCGGAAAATAACAGGAGTCATTCCAAAACACCGGTGGCGACACTAGAAACTCCTCCTCCGTCCTCCTTCGGATAAACACCGTGGCCACATAATTCGTATAAAACCCGTACCTCAGATGTGCATCATCCATATACTGTGCTAGCTGTCCCAGACATTGTGCTAACACTTCTCCATCCCCGTTCGCCTTGCCAGAGCTGCGACCGCCAAATACATCATCTGATAACCATTCCGTCGTCCACGGTGTCTTCACCTCCCCCACAGCAGCAAGAATATCCAGTTCCACCCCTCCGTCCAGTGCCCCCTTAACCCACTCGGGTGATGTGAAGACCCCAACCACATTGGGCATCGTCGGAATCCTATTAGCCTCTGTCTCATTCTTCCAGCACGCAGCCGGCGCCACCTCTGGATCCGCAAAGTAAAGCCTCCCGCCAACATCGCTCGCCGCAAGTAGATCTTGAATCTGCAGAACAACATCGCCAATGTTCCGCTTGAAGCTCTCGCGCACGCCGTTTTCATTACCGACTAGCATGCGCTCATTAGCTATTGGTTCTTGTGGAAGAGTACTGGTGGTGAGGAGAGGGAGTTGCCGGAATGGTAGGAGAGTGTCGGAAATGAGCATGAAGAAGGAGGGCCAGGGTTTTAGGGCGCTGGCGGGGAGCTTGAGTGAGCTCTGGGAGGGGGAGCCGGAACGAATGTTGGAGTGGGGCGCATAGAGAAGCGTTGGGAGGGGATCTACGAGATGGCTGAGGGCTGGTTGTTGATGTGAAGACGGCGCCATGTCGGAAGAGCTGCGGTTGTTGGATAGTACACGATCCGATTGCGGGGTAACGCTTTAGTGAAGTTAGAGGCACGTGACCCTTGAATGAGTGAGCACCACTGCTACGTCATACCCGGCACATTCTCCAGGAGCAATTTCTGTTGACTCAGGATTTAGCCTGAAGGCTGTCAGGGATTGGACCGAAAGTTCTTGGGCTTTAGGCTCAATAACTTCGGGCCGGGCATGGTATTGAGCTCACCTCGGTAACCTCGGGCCTTGGTATTGTATATTTTTTATATATCTCTGCCTATCTTACTCGCTCTTTGTACAGTCGACAAACACGAAACATACCCTTAAGTCACCGAGTTGATCGCGGCCCAGAACTCGATCATCCGAGATCTACGCTATCAAGATCGAAGAGACTTGGCCAAAATTTTACACCATCTCCAACCTCCCGAGTACTAACGAGTGGAGAACCTTTGCACCGACTCTCGACCTTACTGGAAAGCAAGATACTTCGGCAAATATCATCACCAACCTGTTATCACTCGAGGCCAGGCCTCGCTCTGATACTGTCTTATTCGTGATGAAGAAAACCCGAGGCTGCCGCTCGAACGATGTCAGATTGTTGATGATATTTGCCGAAGTATCTTGTTTTCCAGTAAGGTTGAGCATCGATGCGAAGGCCTCCATTCCTCAGTACTCGGGAGGTTCGAGATGATGTAAAATTTCCGCCAAGTCTCATCGACCTTGATATCGCAGATGGCTAGGTCTCGGATTATCAAGCCCCGGGCCGCGATCCACTCGGTCGCCGAAGAGTATGTTTCATATTATAGTTCATCAGCTTTACCAGCTCAATTTTAACTGCAAAGACTGGTTCAATAAATGCGAATAAGTCTCATATAACCTTATAGTATACCCATAACACTGTATGCCGGTTGCGCATATGATTGAGTTGATTGAAGTCAATTACCAATTCCACCATACAGCCGTAACCTATCACTCAGGTCATGAATTCATCACTCAAAAAAAAAGTAATTAGCAGGCACCTCGAGTCCTGCAGTCCCTAATTTTAAGGACTACAATTTATTGTCCGGAGTGGGTTCGACTTTCGCCCGGACAGGGCGGACTTTGTCGTTTCTTGTCACCGGCCTTCTTTCTCGGTGAGTGTACTTCGCAGTGGTATTAGTGCAATTCGGATGATACGTATCAACTCCGATATCGATTTAGCTATCAGTTTTCCTGTCAATTCCGACATTTCCAAACCCCCTCGAAGTTCGGTAGCTGGATATCTTCGGACTGTACTCGTCTGATTTCAACGCTCCCAACACTCATTGTAAGCGCCCTTGGAGACACATCAAAAGTTTGGTGACTACACATCGAAGTTGCATGACTGTTCAGCATGACCTAATCTTATCGGAGTCATCTAATCGCTAGCAGACATTCAATTGCTATCATTATTGTAGCACGTCATCCATTATGATAACAGGGTAGAATTCCAAATTTAACCTTGTATATTGGGCTACAAGTGACGAGACTACTGCAATCCTTCACCCGAATGTGCATATTTGCATTGGTAAACTTGGGAATTCTATAAAGGTCACCTTCCGCGTGGCTGAGACCTAAGAGTTGCGATGATTCTCGGGTTTAGGAGATGTATTATTCTTTATTTTCTCTCGCACAGTCCAAGGCGCCGAGCAGTGATAAGTGATGTCTATATGTGATATCAGTCTCTGAGTTAGCCGAGCTCTTCGAGCTCGCTTATAATACCAACACCGCATGCCAAACCAAGACTTCGCTTGTTACCCTTCCCAACGTCAGCGATCTGCTCCTTGGTGCCTCTTTTGATAGTGCGCACACACTATACAACGACTATTTACATGTTCCAAGCGGTAATCATACATAAGTATCCAAGCGCCAACTACCACCACACACTAGATTTCGAAGCCCTAACATAGCAGAAAGCCATGCGAGTACCCCACAGGTTCAGAGTTCTTTCAAGTGAGGTGTTATATCGATGAGACTCATCTTCGACAGGGGAATAGCGCTGTAGCGCCAGACCAGTGACTTTGCCACCAGGAGTCAAGCGAATATCATTTGGCACCCACGTGGGCTCTGGCTAAGGTTACAGCTCGGCATGTCAGAACCGACACTGTGAACCTACCTTTATGTAGGTGCCATGCGACGTGTCATTAAGCACAAGCGAGATAACCTTATCTACCATCCTTCATTCACTATCACTCGATCCTTCGATTACGCTCTAAAGATATGATTATATCGTAACGTACATCATTACACCTCTCAAAATATGCGACACTGATACTTTTACCAACATTACGGAGTGTACCATCACTATTTACCACCCCTGGAACCTTCGCACTCGATACTCTCAAACTTGCCAAAATTTGTATCTCATTAGGAGCAAGCGCTAGAATAGTAGCTTACACTCTAGAAAGCACTGGAACCAGGCTAAAAGCTGTCGTGCAGTGCATTTGCATTGGAGAGACTCCAGCTACTTTTATCGTTGATTCACAACGAAATGATGCGCCGTTGAATTTCCACCACCACCCACTTGCTGATGGAAAATAAAGGGTTGGTGGGTGACACGCTACTTATCCATTCGATAAACACAACCTTCTCGCTCATGAGTAAGATAACGTAATTTTAATGTTGCATGTCACTTATAAGCGAGGGTACACAATCAAGCGGATGAGGAATACAGCCATGCGCATGTAGAGCTCGAACTAACTAACAACCATTATCAATACTAGACTAGTTAGGGTATTACTTATATGGGCATATTAACTGAAGTTGTAGCTATATTATTACTAGAATAGCTTGTTCTCTTACTTGTTTATTACACTGGGAGTGATATCTGCTTACCCACACGATAATAGATTGTAGGGTTAAAGATTGATGGTTTTGATGATTAAAAACTTGCTTGGAGAAACAATGCCAACCAGACAACACAAGCAAATTTGTGGGGTGCCCAGGATGCAAAAGCTCGAATCGACGTTGTTCTTTCTTTCTAGAAATTAGCCTACAGCACATGATGCATAAAACCTGCTCTACGTATCGGTATTTATGCACAAGTGATCAGAAGGGGCAGAACATAGAGAGCGGGAGTGTCTGACAGCACTGGAATCGATCGATCAGTACTCCGATTCACCAGTAGCATCCGCCTCCAGGTGTCTGAGATCCCACTGTATCGGCGATCCACATCGCTTTCCGCAATAGCTATGCGCGGCTTCTACTTAAAGGTGTCATATTATCCTCAGCAGCCCATACGCGGGAATCCCATCAACAATTGCAACACCACACCCCATCCCGACGAATCCAATGACATCCACCGTCCTCTACCAACTCTGGTCCATCCCGACGCAGACCTCACTCTCTACCGCGCCCACCTCTCCCAGAAACCCCAATGTCTTCACCCTCAACGACGCGCTCTACAATCGCGGGGCCGTCCATGACATAGCCCAAACCCGTCTCCGCAACGACGCTGTGATTCCCTTCTGCACCTGCGTCCGCGAACGCGGTATCGCGCTAAAAGACTACCTCACAAGCCACGGCCTCACCTTCCCTCCGATTCTGAAATGTCGGAGGACTGCTAGGCCGAAGCCGCAATCGATGACAAAGCCATCTATGACTCCCTCCTGCCGCACCTCGAAAAACAACAATGAATACTTAACCTATACTGTTGAAAAGACTTGCGCGGGGATGTACCATTGGTCGTCGTTGGTTGCGCGGCATTCGGTGGTGACGGATGTGTTGGTTGATTCTTAAGTTGCGGCAAACGGGGGACCAGAGTTTTCGCATAAGGATTATGTTGAAAGAGCTGTGGGGGATGAAGGGCTGGCGCCGTATACCACGGAGTTTGTGAAGGATCGGTTTGGGGGGTGTTTACAAGTTTTGAGGGAGGAGGTTGTGAGGATTCGTGAGGAGGCGGGGGGGACGGAGTGGAGGGAGGAAGAGGCGAAGAAGATTACGGTGGGGTAGATGGAGAGGTTGTTGGGGTGTTTTACGCTATGATGAGCTTGGGATTTAGGGTGTATTTTAGAAACTGTAGTGTAGTGTGGTGGTATCCTTTCTTTTGCAATCCGTGGGCATCTGTGTTTGGGTGGGAATTAGGACGAGGGTCTTGCCGTTTCTGTTTTGCGGATATACCTGAATGCAATTTGTTTCGTGCGTGTAGGTGGTCCTTTGACACGTTTCGTATTCCGAAGGCCAAGCTACGCAGTTAACTCTTTCAAAACTGGAGCCCGGCCCAGGCATTGTCAGATGTTCACCAGTTACTTTAGTTATGTTTATTATAAATAACATGGCTATGCTTTCCCTACTTTATCTTTAGTTAATATTTTATGTGGCTATAAATGTTCAGAAGTGCAATTATATTCAAATCAAACTACGTATGCCTTGTGCCGCACCTATTACGAATTACAACATTCATTTCCGACTGTCTCTTTTAATTCACTGCAAGGGTCGCGAAAGTCCGTCTTGTCAAGACCTTTCCTTGCCCTAGACTATGATTTCCCGCACTGAGGTTTTTAGACTGGGAGACTGTATGTTTCGGCAGTCTTTCGAGTGATGGACTCATGATGCGAGTGATGCAGTCGTGACCGAGTGATGTTATCCAATCTACCATGTCTATGGTACATAATTTACACTATAGCCTACCTAGTCGATTATCTACAGATTGAAGAGCTCATATCACTGTGCCATGATATAAATAACTGCATAACTACAGGTGAACCAGTAAACCCAGCCCGAGGCGTCACCCCCAGGTGCCCTAATCGGGCCCTGGTCTTGCAATTTCTTGCCCGAAACTTGACGACGATGTGAAGCCCTAAAAGACTGGCGGGCGGGCGGACTGTTGGGACCCCTGATTCACTGTTGGCGTTCCAAACATCTCCCACAACGTCAACCAACTTATACCGGATTTTCGATTTATCCGCTGTCCACCCGTCCTGCTCAGTCCGGTCTTATATTGATCACAATGACTAAGATCCGTGATAGATGCAATCGTTGCAGGCGGTGACGTCCAGCGTGTAGCAATGAATGGCGCTGTCACTTCGAACGAAAGGGGCGAACGTGTGGGTGAGGCTAGGTCGCATGGGGCTGCTGAAAGCCCACCAGTAGGTAGCCACTGTCTAGAATCCGTGGATGGCGTTCGTGGGGAGGGCCAATGGGTACGTGATCCTAATCTAGGCTTCTTGGAAAGCGCAAATTTTTGGGGCTGTGTAATAGTTTGTAGTGTGTCTTCGTCAATTTGCCTTCGGGCCTTTGGGCCCAATTCTTCGCCAGAGCAGATGGCATTACCTTTCGTACTGCAGCGATACTGCACCCAAGGCTGAACTTGATTGATGGGCTTTTGGTAAAGTGCCAGTAAGTGTTCTCGTTGGGTGGTACGAGACACAGACGCCATGCCGGTAGAGTTCAGCACCATGTTGATGACGGGCTCACCGTGGGAATCAACACTTAAAGCTGCTTGTACTGCGTCCGGACAGTGTCCGAGCCACTCTGGTAAACGTGTATGGAACTTTTCTCTGCGAAGCCGCCGCCTTCTTTCACACGTCCCATCCAAAGGTCTCTGGTATCGTTGTTGATTCGTAAAGTACGCACAACATTCTTCCCGTCTCCATCAATGGAAACCATAGCACTTCCGGGTGAAAATGTTTTCATGACAGGGGCCGAGAGGTCATTCCTGGTCATCGCTGGATTATAAGCGAGTTGTATTGTTTTTCCTTCTGCACTCTGGGAATCGAGGCTCAGTGGTTGGCCCAGAAGCCTACTTGCAACCAGAAGTTCCTGATCGATATGGCGTAGTGGTAGAGACAAGGACTCTTGAAACATTTTATCAAGACCGCACAAGAATGACCCACAACCCGAGATATGCAACCCGGTGATGTGGGCATCATGTAGCCTTTCCGGCATTTTAGTGTTTGTTTTTTTCTTTGCTAACAGAGTTTAGTGATGCATAAATCATCTGGCCGTTACACTCACCTCGATTAGTCTGCGTGCTGTCAAAGGAACAAACATATGTCCCATGCACCGAAGAAGACCACGCTACGAGGGGAAAGGTAGGATGAAGCGCGACTTCAGGGTTTCCAGAGCATTTGGGGCTACATGTCCACACTGGGGCATTGCGCGTTGTGTCGCTGAGGTCAAAAATTGCCAGTTCTGATTCCGAGCTGAAGTCCTCCACATCTCTGACAGTTAAGCGGGCAAAGTACCGATTGTCCCCTGAAAATGCTAGTCGGATCTCTCGGCATATTTCACCTCTTAGCGTCTCGACTAGCTGAAAAGTCATACAATTGGAAACGCTCAGTGCCTTACGCAGGTTCCCCACCAGTGGGTAAACAGAGCTAAGTACTCCGACCCTACTCAGATCACTTGAAAACTCAATCGGAAACCGAAAAGACGAACTATGTAGCTCCGGGCCGATATTTGCTTCCAAGTAATCAGAAATATGCGCACAGTCCAAATCGTATTGGAAAATCGAATCCGACTTGGTGCTAGTTTTGCAATCCCAGAACTCGACTACAAGCATCCAGCCCATGTCACATCCACGAGGCCATCTGAGAATACGCTGAGTGAAGCTAGTGGGTCTAGCATTGTGGAAGATCCTGCTTGTTATGTTAGACCTAGAATCTTCATGAGGCAGTGGCATCGTACTTGGGCGCCCAAATGCTGCCAACAGCAACACTTTGTCCGTCCGTAGAGATTCGTGCAATTCTAAGCCAGGAGGAGTCGTTAAGGTAGTCCCGGGCTCGAGTAGCTGTCTGAAACTCAAGTGGAGTCGCGATAGTGCAGGATTGAAATCGGGAGTTCTCGCCGCCCAGCAGGCTATTGGGTTTTTGTTTAATTCATATTGTATTCACTCTAATTAGAGTATGACAAAGCTATCCACTTTTCCCCGATACTCCGCGGTGTGAGCCTGACGTGTCCGCCGAGCCCTCCTCTCGGTCAAATGTACCGTCCTTATCTCCTTCTCCCCACCGCCTTAACTTAATTGGTTGGCCCCCCTTTCCTAGATATAACCTGCACATCCCATTATCTGACGACCACCACTTACAAAATCCTCGCTCACACTCAGTTCAGGGTCTCATTGATGTTATCGCAGTGGAATACCCCAACCGCTCTTGCGAGCTGAACTTTTTTGGAGGTCCGGAAATGAATACTCCCTAGGTCATACTGGGCGCGCTGACTATCATTGGGCTTGGCGGGAATGGGGGGGCGGAAGGGTGATGTTATCGTAAGGCCACTCTTGTAGTTCGTCCTTGTGGTGCCCGAGGAGCGGGTCTTGTCCATCGTAGTCGGTTCGAAGAGCTTGTACGGAGCGTGTATCTCAGCACTCACGTCTCACGGGGTTTTTTAGGCAGCCGCTTGACGGAACTTCACTGATACTGCGCTGATAGGCCATTTCCGGACCTCACGTACTGGTAGATCCACAGGCATATCGTAGGCTTCGATAACTGGCGTAAAACATCGAATGGCGAGTTGCTGGGTAGACTACCGGTTGATGTCGATGCTGAGTGGTAAAGAGAGCTTTAAAACAACGAGATACACTTGCAAAAGCAAGCGGACACAGACAAAAGGTATGGAGTGAAGCCAAAGTAAAACCCCGCTCCCCCCCAAAAAGGGGAAAGCTTGGCAAAACCAGGCGTTGAGTGTGGTTGTCGAAGGTGTGTGTGCAGGCTATTGGGTCCCAGGAAGTCTGTTAAAGATGTCCACACAGTATGCGGAGAATCGTACACAACATGCGGAAAGTCGTCAAGAATTGTTGAAATCTCAGTCTGGAGCTTTGAGACTACCGCAATAATGTTATCCTTATCCGTTGCGGGTTGCGGAGTCATTCGGCGAATCGCTTCTATATGGTGAATGATTCTGTTCAGCTGTAGCACTTTGGTTTTGTGTCCGCAGAGAAAGGATGCCTCAAGCCAGGCTAGCACTGCTGTATGGGAGGATAAAAAGGCTTTCAGCTGTGAAAGCAAATCTTCTAGGATGGCATTTGGCGCACTTGTTTTGACCAAATTGGATAAAGGTATGCACTTGATATGCTCTATCCAAAAGGCGCTGCTATACCGCAAAAACGGGTATTTCGACTCAGCGGTTTCGACAACTGGTTTTGCAAACAGACATCCTGCAAGAGGTTTCGACGGAATACCCGATGTCAGGTAGTGAAGGCATTTGGATGCAAGATGAATATGTCCTTCTGTTGGCGGTCGATATAATTCATCCAACCTGGAACTATCTACTGAGTCGTTGCAAGGACCTCGCTGGTGCAGGAACTCTTGGACAGATAAGTGGATGAACTAGATTTCATTTTCTGGAATCTCGGTCAGTATGTGACGAAAGCGCGGAAAATCACACGGTACCGTAGTTTATCTCAATCAGACCACCACAAGCAAGAAGAAGTATTTTCCGGAAGTTTGAAGGCAATCTCCGGATGTGGGCTCCTTTGCCTGGTAGAGCGAGTGCCGTCACCAATTCCCGCAGCTGAAATCGTCTTTGAGAGTAACAAACCCAGGTGATAGCCTCTCGAGCAAGACGACGGTCTGGCTGCAGAAATTTACTCATCCTGTCGAGGATGCTGGAGTAAAGTGAATCCAAACCTTGCAGGAAATCCAAATTCTCCAAGAGCTCTGTTCGCTCATCAGCGAACATTGATTCACAAGATAGATGGTCGAGGATAAGACGAGCCCAGAGAAACATCCCATTGGAGTTTTTAGTCAGGTATACGACTATGGATCTTTTATTCAGCTTCAGTATGTCCGAGGGAACCATGGGGAGTTCGAGAACAGGATCTATCCTTGTGTCCACATAAGCTAAAATGTCTCTGGACACATGGGTGATGTCCAGGTTAAGGGTAATATGTTGGGATAGACTACTGTACAAGCCCTTGTCGTTTGAACGGCCGAGGATGACAATTTTCACTAGGTCCGCTTTCAGGGTGAGCTGACGAAAGCCTTCGGCAGCAACCGCACTCGAATCGCATTCGTCCAAGCCATCGATGATAATAACGGCAGGCCCGACCTGGTTCAAGACCCCCTTCAACAGGTCCCATAACTCCACCTCCGAAATCGCAACGACACTTTCCGCTTCTGACAGTGCGAGATCGAAGATATCTAACAGCCCTTCCTCAAATTTGCAACTGTTGGCCAGCTGAAACAGTATCGATGACAATATACCACGCAATGTGCGTCGGGTTAGCTCTTTATAGTCGCGGATAAACCATGCTACCATTCCTGACGGTTCAGAGCGAAGCTCACCCATAAGAATGGGGAACAAATATGTTTTGCCTCCTCCTGGCTTGCCTATTAAATAAAATACATCAGAGCATTGCTGAGATAAAATAACTTAGAGCCATACCATGTATCCACAGCAATCGGTTTTCGGGTACACAACTACTAACAGTCATATCTGCTGGTGCAGACACCCAAGAAAGATATTCCTTCGCCGCCAAGATCTACATCCCGGTCTTTTCATGGCGGTTCCTCCTGGCTGTCTCCAAGGCATCCCGATAACTTGGTGGGTCGAGCCACTGTAAAAACTTGCGCCTAGCTTTCTCTATAACCCAGTAAGTCACGCAAGTCGAGAGAATAGTAGCTTGGGTTCTACCCTTCTTGGCCGTAAAATCGTCCATCAATTTCCCCCTGATTTCGTTGCACAGCGTACCCAGTATCCCAAGTGCGACTTCAGCTTCGTATTATTCGCATTCTACAAGAGAGGTCTCCACCACCTTGAGCGTTTCTTTTTTGACTTTCTCAGTCATATCCTTCATGAATGCCAACTTCGCACAATTGGAGAGATCCATCGAGTGCTCCTTGAATCTCCCCGCTATTTCATCGAGCTGAGAATTCACCGGTTTCTAGCAGAGGCACAGGACGACCGAGGTACTGCCGCGAGCAAAGCCTTGGAGAACGTATCAGTCCCGTGCTTTCAAAATTGGGGGATAACAGAAATTATTCGTACAGGTGCCGTCTTTGCCACGCTTCAAAAAGATATTCGAAATCTGACCCCAAAATGCCAGAATATCGATGTAAATATGGACAAGAGTTTGATGCAACCTAGGATTGCCGCTATATAGCGAGTGGTAGGTTTCGAAATCCGGAAATGCCTTTGTGATCCGCTCAACCATTCGAAGAATTCGGTCAAAGAATTGAGTAAACTCACTGGCGAGCTTTGGTAATAGATAAGCAATTAAATAGTGCTGCCAATCTTGGATGCGTAAGCTCACCTGGATTACGAGTTTCAAACCTCCCCAAACGAGAGCGCTAGTTTTAGGGTTCGATTGGATGCACGTATCGATCACCTGCACGATATGTGAGCACCACCGGTGGCGAATAGGAAATTCTCAATTGCGGGACAAACCTGCGTGAATGTTCGAAGTTGCAACATACAGGGCTCCATGCGCTTAAGAATGCGAACCACTCAATTTGCCGATGAGAATTTTCCTTCCAGTCTTTTCAATTCCTCCATCAAATCTTCCGCTGTTGTGGTCTCCAGATTATCCGCCAGACTGCTTCTTCCAAGCAATTTGGCTGGCAATGAATTGAGGTAGCATACTTTCGCCTTTTCGAGAAGTTCACCCAGGCTAGGGTTAGGGTTGCTATTGATCATGTTGATCTCAGGTTCTGGGTAAGCATTTGGGAGCATATCAATGCTTTATATATCTATTCTGACTTCGTCTTGGGTGTGTGGACGGAGAGAGTGGCGCAGGTTAGCATGTCGCACAGAGTGGACTGCAGGATGCACACACTTTGTGTTCCAAAAGGTGGTGGTTATGTTTGTCATGTGTTAGGAAGGCAGTGCTACTGTAGGCTCAGAGGACAAAACCTACGCAAAAATGTTCTCATCGTTGACGTGTTTTGGTCGTTTTGGGTGGCTGGCGTTTGCTTCGGTGTATGGAGGGCAGCGGAATAATTTGTATCTTCGCGATTGTATTAGAAAATTGTACATTCCCGAATGCCTACTTTCCTACTTTATGCTACAGCAAATTGATATTTCGTTGATTATTTAATTGCAATAGCACTACCCATGCATACAATTCTAGTGCTATATAGATACAGTGGGTAGTTAGCTACACTCCAATATAATAAACAATACAACACGGTAGTCTTCAACTTATTGACCTATCTTATTTAAAGTTTCCTTATGATTTATGGGGTGCGAAAGTTGCAAAATTGCGGCTTGGTACTTGTATAACATGCACTTGTGAATTTTATTAGGTGGGTCTAAATAGACCCTTCAAAGGGAGAAGCCTAGAAAGGGTTAAGGCCATTGTAAAGAGGGACTGGAAGGGCTTGTTGCAGGAAGATATAGATAACCGCTACGCAGGCTTAGATGCAAGTTGGGGTTGGCGATTTAGAAAACGCCAACATCTTCAACGGGTGAGATGGGATCATGTAGTATTAAGTACCACTGAATCCAGCTACTTCTGAGCTTCGATTTCGCCACTTACTTGCCCTAAATGCAGTTGATTTGATGAAGTTATGGCCATTGTGAAAGCGGGCTCATTCCATCACGGCAGGACTCTACTAGGTGGATCTTTTATCCGGGAATCGAAAAACCCTAGCTCAGCCTTAAATGACTTGTAATGACAAGCGGGCTACAATCGGAGATCAGATACGATAAGATCCCACGTGCCAATCGGGAGGCGGCTGGTATGTCATCTTATCGCACGCCAATCTAATCAGTCAATCACATTTCTCAGATCTTTCATAGTTGTCGCCGTCGTCATTCCCTCTCATTTCAAAATTCGCCTTACCCTCGTCTGCAACATCATACACTCCACCCGCCGGCTACGCGATTGTGCTTCCAACCGCTCGTTATCAGTGCCTGGGCCTGCGCGTAGCCACCTGAAACGAACCCGCTCATCGATCACATCCCTTTTCACGTCACCCCTACCAAGAAGCCACAAGATCACCGACGATGCGCGCATGCGGTGAACATCTTCACACCTTAAATCTTTACGGCATGCAAACCTCACGGCCGTTTACCTTTTTCGCGTCTCTCTGCATCGCTTCCCACGAGGTCCTCCAGGAAGGCTCGCTAACCGTCGTTCTGCTCGTCAGTTCTCCCGACTGCGACACGTCTACTACCTACCGACCATGTTACAATCGCCCCACTAGCAACAATTTCCCATACGCGTGCAGTCAGGGAGACCCGCGGCAGGCGGCACACTCGCGAAGCATACCCGAGCATTCGCCTCCCTTGTGGCCCCGGCATCAGCTGCAATCGCCTTGCGTTATCCCGTATTTTTTACTAGTGCGATGCAAGCCAATATCCAATCACGGCTTTCCGTAAGTTCTACCGTCTTCCATATTAATCTCTATACTCTCATATCATGGGTTCATGCGCAACGTCCCTCTGCAGTAAGTGTCGCATCGGCGCGTCTTTGCTGACGACGTGGCGGGGTTCACGCGGTGGAGGCGCCGAAACGGATCTACCATGCGGTCATACCCAGAATCTACTGATTGATGGCGGCGAGGTATGGTGATTCGTAAATGATTGTTAGAATTTGGACGATTGGTACGTGAGAGTTTCAGAAGAGAAGGCTTTGGTTGAAAGGGCGTGGTACTTCTGGATACGTGGCGCGGGAAGAGACTGAAGTATGAGATATGGTGTTGCGATGCTGTGCATTGGAAGAGCGGATGGCTCTGAGCCGCTACCCCTCCGATTTGATAAAAACATCCAACCAGGGGATCAGATAGGGCATTTGGGTGGGATATTGGCACCGTTGCAACTGATATCTGGAGAACGGTCGCACGATGAGTAATGTATGGTAGTTGAATTGGACTGGATAGCAGCTAAACAGTAGCTGGGAAGTTTCTGGATTGATGTATAACTACTGTTTGTTCTTATCATTAGGTAGTCATTGAATCAAAGTTCCCCGCTGAACGCACGGAATGGTATCCGGAACTCAAATGGAGTCTAATATCGAGTACAATAAACAACCGGTAGATTGATAGCCAAATGAACGCTAACATGATATGTAGCATCTCTAATGCATAGTGGTCGGCATGATACAGTCTGGCCATACAGTGCGTACGCACTGTAAGTACGACGGCTAATAGACCCGATCTATCAGACTTGTTTGTAGCGGCAAACGTATCGTCGACAAAGCAGGTGATTTGGTATATCAAAGATTCCAGAGTCTACGTCGTCTATATATAAGATAATCAGGTCACCGGAGGTCGTCGGCATCGGTCAGAGTTCGGTGCGGGCAGAGTTTCTCCGGCGGAGAGGAATAGTCCGCTCGAGATCCGAGTGTGTCCCAATAGTCTGTCCTCCTGAGATGTGACATTTCCCTAGAGCCGACCTCGTCCTAGAGCCTATGCAATAACACCTGTTACTTTGGAAGCTTCTTAGACTTGTTGATTGACTAATCTCTCGAGGCCAGAAGGCCCGTATATATACAGACTTGTCTCCCATATTCACAGCCATATTCGTCTCCATATCTATCTCCGTTTGCTCATCCGTTTGCACTGATATGAGCCGCTCCGCACTGATACGAGCCGCTCTCCTGAGGCATATCTTCATACACCAACTGCATATCAAACGGACCTGAGCAGTGAGGCTCACGATGCAGGTACATATGCAACAACACTGTTACTTTGGATGCTTCTTTTGACTTGTTGATTGACTTGATTGATTCTATATCGAGAGGATAAAATCAAGTCAATCAAGAAGTCACCGAACCATCCAAAGTAACAAACACCGTGCTAGTTACAGACGAGTGATGCCATGTGTCTTTCACCTCGTCAGTAAGTAAATTTAATTAGCACTCCCCGGGCTACAGCAGGGTACGAGGGTTTGTACTGAATCATGTCTAATAAGGTGAAATATCATGTATTTGGCCACAGACAAACGAGAGAGGAGTTCAAACGCAGAACTCACAATTGTTACTGTAAGATCTGAAATGAGGTCGTCGATACACTCAGTCACCGCGTGGACTCATACACGTAGATTCATTTACGATTATTCACTCGCCCCTCGCCATTCGTCAGTGTGTTGAAGATTGAAAGATTGGCGAATACTTTATTTTACCGGAAGCTTGGTATGGCGATATATATTTGTGCATTCGAGTACATACAGTAAACTGGAGTCTGAGTAGAAGTTATTCTTTGTATACACTGAGTACCCGACATTCGTTATGCGATAGGTTTATATTACACATCAACAACATTTGAGAAACGACTGACAACCATTGGTCTGCTTACCTGATCTCGCGCATTTCGGAGATATGACTTATAAGAAACGTTAATACACTGCATAGAACTAATTGGAGTTGTGAAAAGACAGACTTTTAGCGCAACTCCATGAAAAGCGCTGCGCTGTGATCACCAACCGTCACTCGAAATGATCGTCCCTATTGGTGTTACTTTGGATGCTTCTTTGACTTGTTGATTAACTGATCTCTCGAGGCCAGAAGGCCCGTATATATACAGACTTGTCTCCCATATTCACAGCCATATTCGTCTCCATATCTATCTCCGTTTGCTCCTCCGTTTGCACTGATATGAGCCGCTCTGCACTGATACGAGCCGCTCTCCTGAGGCATATCTTCATACACCAACTGCATATCAAACGGACCTGAGTAGTGAGTCTCAGGCCCATTTGCTGGCTCTTAAGCAGTTGGAGTTTCGTCTATATCAAGAGAGCGGCTCATATCGTGCAAACGGATATGCAAACGGATATGATAAGGACACGTATGTGGATACGAATATAGGAGTTAAGTCTGTATATATAGGGGCCTTCGGCCCTCGAGATCAGTCAATGAACAAGTCTTTCTAGCATCAAAAGTAACAATTGGTGTTACAAATGTACATGTACTGAAGACATGTTACAGATCTGATACACGGTCACTGCTGCATGCGCTGACGCCTCCTGTATATATCTCGAGTCTTTCTCCTTCTCGCTTCTCTGTAACTTAAGTCTATACACGCACACGGTTCTCCCCTTCCATATCGTAACAATTGGTGTTGTATTCTAAGGTGGAGACGAAGTCTCTTTATCTAAGGGTAGGTTCTATGCCTTTATATACATCGAGAGTCTGGAGATCCCACGGAGAAGATGGTGTGGCGAGAGTGTTGCAATAGTGAAGGGGAGGACTGTGTGAATAGACTTAGATATAGAGAACAGAGAAGGAGAAAGACTCAAGCTATATACCAGAGAAAAGTGTGCCTTGTGCCTTCTTATCAGCCCCGCTTACGGTTAGCTTGTATCAGGTCTATATATATATGCAACAGAGAGCCGAGGGCGAGTTACGAGTGACTAATCGTCTATGAATCTACACGTATGAGCCTACTCGGTAGCGATCTCATTCCAGACCTTACAGTAACAGTTGGATTAACGTACAGCAGCAGAGAAACGGAGGTATTAGATTCCTTTCGAGACCCTAACATTGGCATAGCTGAGCGCAACCACGCTTGCGCTTCGGGGTGGCAGGGCATTGACGTTGACGCGGAATCTGTGCCTAATTGACTGACGCGCTTAGCAGTAATGGATGCATACAGAAAGTGCTTTCGGGAGCCCATCAAGGATGTGTAGATCTTGAGCTGTCGTATACGGATTATGAAATGGCTGAAATTCACGACGCCCGTGAGGCCACCGAATACGATCTACTAAGCTTCTGGCGGTTCCCGGTTGAAAGCCACTCAGTATATATACTCTCTTTTTGTTACTCGTCTGATTTTAAAAATCTTTGGACATTACTACCGTGATTATATGACTAATGAGATTAGATTTTATTGGGCTGTCATCGAAACTTTGATCCCTACTCATCAACCTTTGATGTGTCGCCAAGGGCACTTACAATTGGGTGTTCAGTATCATAAAAATCGGGCGAGTAGTCGTGGAGTATGCCAGCTCTGACATCAGTCTCTACCTCTTCTCTGGACTACATTTTTGCCATTGAAAATGTCACCTCGGCGCGTTGGTAGGAAATGGCTAGGCATTCTTCACTCAATTACTCTTTTTCTAGTTAAAGTCCTGAGTTGACAACTTCTTACTTATTTCACGGTTAATGATTAGGCTTTCTGCTACCACCATTGCCAAAAATCAATACACTTAACAGTAGGTATTAGTAAGTAATAATTTTGTGGAGATTTTTTGTATGTACATACTAGGATGTGGTGGTAACGATCTCGAGCATATGGATCGTGTCAATGATCGTAGAGGCGCGAGAATAGGCATGACGAACCCGGCGGTATGACGAATTGCCGGCTACAGTGCGCTTGAAGGTTTCCCGTTGAGGAGGATAAAGTATCTACAGTTCTGTAGTGTCTAAAGTTGAGCACCGTTACATCACCACTAGAACGCACAACAATCGGCGATCGTCTCACCCCCAAGTTCTATTCTCGCGCCTCTAGAGTGTATTGTTCTGATGCGCATCGCTGCTTTAGTTCATGTTGTTTCTATGTTCGTGTGCACCATTTGTTTCTAATTGAGCGACCCGTTTATTTCGCTGGATATAACTGTGGACGGTGTAGGGGTTTTCTACACCTGCTGATTGCGCGCATAAATCTGCAGTTCTGGCGGCAATGGTCAATTCACAAACCAACCCCCACATCATTAGCCAATCGGTTGGTGTGCCCACAGGTTCCGAAGTTCAACTTGAAACAGTCTGGTACCCAGCCAGCTTGATCTGGAGACTAGCACTAAAAGCCGTTGAGAGATTAGCAAGCCAGGGTACGATATTTCTCTCCCACGCGACAGCCATGGTATCTCGAGTATAAGTGCTCTGGCATGGAGTCAGTGCCTGCTCAACTGCAAGGACACGAAGTTGCAGCACTTTATGCTCCAGCCGGCTGACGCCAACACACAACTATGATTAAGGAAGACACCCGAATTAGGTAGAGTATGTACTTAAAAAATTGCGAATTAAGAAACAGCTGCACGACATTTAGCGAGGTTCCTAGCTCGGAAGCCGGTCGAGGTGCGTGAATCGATCGGGGCGTTTATCACTTCAGAAAAAGCAAAACTACAATTCCGCCAGAGCCGATCGGATCCGGTAAACGGTGATAGGCTCCGCAGATGCAATACAACTGATATGAATATTGCACCGGTAGTTGCGGATGAAACATTTAACCCATTCACAAAATTGAGCCCTTTTCACTCTCTTTGTGGCCATTGTGAAGGTAGTCTCGAACGCTAGAAAGCACACTCCGAAACATATTGTAAAGGTATGTACCATACTCCATGTTAAATTCAAACTTGCCCAATCTTTTCAAATCAAACCTAACCCTGGGGTTGAACACATTATGCCAGTTAACAGACGAAAAAGGATATAAACTTATGAACAAGCCGTCTGATTTTATTCTAATTTGGTTAGCGTGGTTAAAGGATATATTGTGTGATATATGCTCCAATTCTCTTAGCTCGCGCCTTTTGCGGCACTAAATGCTAGAAAATGTAAATGATAGTCCTAACGCAACTCTCTGACCCTTGTATATGCCCTCAACCCTCAAATTACTGTCGTGGCATAACTGCTCCATAGTGATAGTCAGAAATGCATCACTTCTCTATTTCTTATTCATACCCCTCCCAACAATTGTGCATAAATTGTGGCACCGTTGGACTGTAGCTTGCACTGAAAACGCAGGCAATCTATCGACTGGCATTAGTACGTAACCGTACGTTTATTCGCTAGATCGTTACACCCATATCTGATTTCTCCACTAATAAACTCTTCCACCTCACCCTCCATTTCACAAGGAGCGTGGGGCGATAAGTGGTGTGGGCTCACAATTTAAAAACACTGATGAGTTTATAGGGTATTGATATCGCCTCTTTATCAGTGCATGAGGAAAAGGAAATAGACCGTTGGTAATTGGGCCATATCAACTACATCTATTCTGACTGTTATATGTCGGATTAATTAAGTGCCGGAGTTGGTTTGTTCCTCTTTGTGTATGCTTTGGATAAGACTACATTCATTGGGTGTGCTTCTTATGACTTAGGAAATGTTTGCGGAACATTATGAATCCTGTATCCTACTCTAAACTGGTTCCGCGGAAACCTCGGCGGACAATTACAGCTTCTTACTGGCGCTGGCTGGCTGGCTGTGAGTGCAGGTTGTGGTAGTGTAAGTGGAATGAACAGCTCTCCACACTGTCATCCGCCGGCAGTGTGATGATACAATCACTAATATACCGTGGGAAGTTAAAAGTCACGCACGTGAGGGATCTTCTAAAGCGGCTACTACAATATGTTACGTAGCTGAAATGTATACCAGTTCTAGTGACAAAATAACATTTCACAAGATACGGGAGCGCAGTTGGAGTGAAGGTACTCAAAATTTTAAAGAAATTTATTCCACTAAATCGCAAAAGCTTATTTTAACATTCGAAAAAGCGTAAATTTCAACAAACATTACTGAATACTGGCATTATCAGCAATAAATTTCCGTTCCTAAAATATAGTTAGGTGGACTTAAATCTTTGAAAGTGAACTCCGGAAGCTTCCGAATGAGAAGCAACTTCAAAACAAACAAACCTGATAGCCTGGGAAGAGAAAAAAATCGTGACTATGACTACACCCGTTCCCTTATATGCCATTGAATGTTGCTACTGCCTCACCGTAAACTTCACCTTGGAATACACGATCAAACTTCAGGACCTGTGGTTCGATGTTAACAGACAAGTCAACAATCACAGAGTTCACTTACTTCATCTATTAATGTTACACGCAGCTGATAGTGCACTTCATATATTGTCTGCCCAGTAGAGTTTCTCTTTATCTGAAACTTTGACAATGGGATATGTGACATATCTGAACGCAATGTGCAAACCGATTTGATGACTACAGTTTAGGAGCAGTACTCAGTCGGTGTCAAAACAATGAATAGATGGGATCATCGTACCGCTCGGATTACGCCAATTAAAATCAGGAGGATTCGACAGATTGCATTCAAGAAGGTCGGCATAGAACACTAAATCACCTGGTTGAATTGGGGCTGCAATGGTTTGGAAGAAACCAAATGAAACCGACTCCGAGTTACCGACAATCGCGTCCTGCTGAAGTATTCAATGGCTGGCTTAGCATAATAAGTAGACAGATGCTGACCTTCTTGATAAACCAGTTCAACGCTTCTTGGACGTACCACTTTTCGTCATCCGAATCCCAACACTTGTGTTCATCTATGATCCGGTTACTGGCTTTCCATTCATCCGTCATAGGATCCTTGTATGCATTGTTCCCCGAGCCTATCCCTGACCGGTAAAACGCACACGACTGTACACCATAACATACGCGTGATCGACGCTGCTTCACAGCAGATCCCTGTAAACCACGAAGGAGAGCGCCTCGAACCTATATAGAGACCCAGGGTACCGTTATACGTTAGGCCGAATACATATGGAGGATATTGGGGTTGTTTCTTACGATGGAGGTTCGGCTGTAGATATATTGCATCAGTAAAGGAACCTTGTGACAGTATAGTATAAAGAACTTACGCATGCATTGGCTGCATCACTGGAATAGTTGTTGTCCTATTGCGCCCATAGCGGGCATCCGATAACCTTTTCAGAAGATATTCCGATGAACCAAATCCTCCCACCAGAAGAATTGCCTACATAGTCCAATTAGCAGAGAAACACTTGAGCGGCATACGCTCCTTTCACCGGCTGTAGGGTGGGTGGAGATTGACTTACTGTCACGTTTTCTCCTTTTCCGTGGACGCGATCTACTTGTTCCTTCACAAGCTCGATAATAGGATCGATCACACGGTCGAATATATTCTTCACATCCCGGCTATATATATTCATAAGAAGTCAGTTACATCAGGCTGGCTACATTCCAGCGGGATCAAGTAAAAGCCAGTGGATGGATACATGTAGCGTACTTTTTCATGGTATGGAAGTTATCGTAAACGTTTGTTTCCTTATCGTCAGGCACACCTTGTACACTAACTTCCCATCCATCTTCGTCGTCGTCGTCGTTGTCGTCGTCGTCGTCGAAATCGACATTGCCGAATCTAAATTTGACCTTTTCCTCCCATGTCCGCATCATCTCCTCTCTGGAGCGTTGCTAGAAGTAGTCAACAATTTAATAAGGACCAAAAGAATATAGCATAGCTGATGACTTACACTCATGTTATCAATGACGCGATTACCGAGCACCCGTCGAATATACTTTTCAAATTCTGCATCGACGTAAACCGAACCGTGGAATGCGCCTTTAGGCAAGGTGTTAGAAACCAAGGCAACGGCAAGTTCATTCAGAACTCACCAGTACCGCTCACCGACTCGTCAATGCAGAGAGGTGACAGTTGCGAAATTTTGTAAGAGATCAGATCCCTTTAATTGTCAACATCCCGCAATACCTGAAAACTGAGGAGACTTACACCGTTCCACCTCCGGCGTCACAAATGACGAAGGTATCCCTACTCTAAACTGGACTATTAGCTCTCTGAATAAAGTGAGAGCTTGGGATATCTACTTTGAGCCGATTGGGTTGAATGGCCTTAAGGGTGTAAGAAGCGGCACTCTCAGGTTCGCTGACCAGTTTGAAATCGATCCGGTGAGTCCCAAACCCAGCGTTCTCGGCCGCCTGTATCATAAGAGCTTTCGCGTAATTTCCCCACATTGCTGGGACGGTCATGATTATTAGTCTTCTCGATTCACGAGCCCACTCCCCGTATGTCCTGTTCATGTTTTCTTCCGTGAGCTCCAGAACTGACTTAAGAAAGTCTGTAACCGCATCAACTGGAGAGAGTCGGTGCAGTTGAAGTCTCGCTGCTGTCTCCAGTACCTGAATTGGAGTATCTGATAATGCCGTTTGTGTTTCAAGCAATAGTTTGAACCATCTCAATGCACCGGAACCTCCCGCGTTTCTAACACGACGTACTTCATAGCCCCACTTTTTCTCTCTAGTCCGTGGGTTGGTATAATAAACTTCGGTTGGCACTTGGTCAGAGGTAGGACTGCTTGTGCTGGCTCCCTTCCAGTTCATAATCAACTTTACATCGTCAGGGGCAGATGTATGAGCAAAAGCAACAGATGTAAACCTAAAATACCAGAGACTGTTAACAGAGCGAATGTCATCAGTAGTGGTGACAGTAGAAACATACGTAGTACCAAAGTCAATGCCCACGACATAGCGACTGGTAGCCGTTCCAGAAGAACCTGCCATTGTCGTTCCTAGATGATTTAGTGTTATTCGAGTACAGTATAGCACTAATAGTTGATATTCTCGGGCTGTGAGCTCGATGTCCGGATCCAGTGCACCACACAGCTGTCGCGTACGAGCAACGATAGTCGAGTGGTTATTTCCAAGTCGTGAATATAGCCTCGATGTTTATGCTAACAGACAGATGGTTCGAAGCGGTGGGTAAAGCTAAACCTGCGAAAATCGGGTTTTGGTCAGGTTTTGGTGCCATGCAGGTTTGGAGCAAGGATGTGGCCAAGTGCATGTTTGACCAATGAGATCTATCCAGCCACTATCAGTCGCTCCACTCAGACCATATTACAATTAGCGCTCCACCTTCGCATCTGCAATCACCGAAATAACCCCCCTACACTTCGTTTTCTGTCTTTTAATTTCAAGCTGCACGTCCTCCAATTTTGTCCCCCGCCCCTTTACATCACTTCATGAGATTTTGAACAGCTTGTGCTCGAAACTTCAACCCCAAAGTCTCCGTACATCGACGGGACGAGCTGGCGACTGTATAATCATGCGCAGGATTGGTGCCGCTGTAGGTGGCGCTGTAGGTAATCTCTTTTCTAGTGGACAGCGTTTGTAACCCAATATTCCCTTCAAGCAGATTGCAAATAACTGTTTAATTCATAGACAAAGAACCTGATGATCCTCAAAATATCTCGCCCCCTCATTCCACAATGGATGCATTGGTGGGGTTCATTTATCACAGCCTTTGAATTTGTCTGAACTGAGTGCTCAGGGTTCCAGTCCAAACGACTCTAGCTCACAGGACCCAGAGAGCCGAGTTACAACCGGAAGCGATAGCTGCGGCCCAGCGGCATCTGAGTCAGGGGATGTAACTAACGCCAGCCGTCCAGACGAGCAGCTTCCGAACGGGTTTCAACACTCTAATGTAAACGATCCAGCAACGAGTAGACTACCTCCATACGACCCGGGGAACTATGACACCCCCGGAAACCAAATGACGGAAACTAGCGCACAGACATCTACCGAAGGAATAGGACATCTGAATGACCGGAACGCGAGGAGATCCGAAGGGGGAAACAGGAAACGCGACAAACAGGCGCTGGAGGATGAAAATAAGAAATTGAAGCGTAAACTTCATCGTCAGCAGGATGATTTCGAAAAGGGGTACAATGAACTCAATAGAAAGTATGAAAATGAGCTGCGGAAAGCTGCATCGGAAAGATTTGAACATCAGGAACAAATAGCATACCTTGAACAACGACATGAAGAGTTGACGGCCTCGCACATCCGGTCTGTGTCTAGCATTGGTACGGGCCTAGAGCCAATTTCTGATGAAACATTCGAACGGGAATTTCGAAAGCTGCATGACGATGTATGTTTCTGTCCTTAAGCTTGTATTTCCATTCTGCTTTACCATTCTTTGCCTAAACTAACTGTGTTCTGTCCTCCGTCCTTCATAGATTAGTGAATGGTGCAGGAGAACTTTCAGGAGCTACAGGGGTGATATCCGCCGGCTACAAGATATCAACGACATCGACAAACAGGAGATCGACGATATCGGTAGAAGTGATCAAGGTTCTACGTTGGGAGACCTTCTATCCACCCGTGTCTTTGATACCATTGGTATGCGGGTCGGAGACCTAATGGAGATCATTGTCTGGGGGTATGTTGAGCGGAAGATACTGTCCGCTTGGTTTCCCCAGATTCAAATAGGACTCCAGGAATCAGCTGGTTCAATTCAGAATATCATGCGCGCAGCTAGTAAGACTCTAATCCAATCAAAATTAATCCATTGTATTGTTACTGAATTTTCTAGAAACTTTGGACCCTGACGCAAAAGCCGAGTTTTGGCGTGCATACGCAGCGTCGCTTCTCTATCAGCATCCCGGGGTCCAAGATGCACTTCGAGACGTCCAAGCATTGTCAGAAGAACTACTTGCTCTTTTCCGCCAAGTTCAAACAGACCCTACTGTTATATCTCGGCGTTCATTGGATACCCTTCAAAACCACCTTCGTTCCGCAATTGTCTTGGCTGCACAGCTCAAGTGTCAAAACCAATACTATGAAATCCGTGATAATGTTAAATTGGGAGACAAGTACGAGACGGCCAAGATGAACCATGTTAAAAATTTAGGTCTGCAGGAGATGGATGATATACTTGTTAACTGCATTGTCTCTAAAAGTGTGGTTAAGAGGGCATATGACGGGGCAGACGATGTGATAACTGAGATCTGCAAGGCAAGGGTTTTGGTATCTGTACCAGTCGCGCAATGAACTGAGTCAACTTTCTAGTGTGGGATCAAAAGGTAGCGTAGCGCGCTGTCATTATTCTAAGTTGCGGAGCGTTAGCACCCGAGGTATGCTGTAACGATTTTCAGATTTTGATACATGATACGACAGTTGTGTTTTAGCAATTTGGAAAGAATCGGATGTTTTCGTTTGTTTTACCACGCATTTGCGCGGCTATTGGCGAATGCTAGCATACACACTGCCGATAGACTGAACAGTTATATTATGCATTCTATGTGACAGAAAACGTTACACAATCGGTAAGACGCATAAAGAATTTGTTAAACTGCAGGTTCAGATAGAATCAACTAAAGAGAGTCAGCTATCCGCATCCCGGATCACAAATCACAAATCGCACGTTCCGTTCCAATTGATATCTGTTCCGTGCCGTGTACGAACTCTAGCAGTTCGCTAAAACTCTAGACTGGCTTCTGAATTGGTGCCTGTTCCCGACTACACAGTCTATGACACCTGTGTCGGTGGCTGTCTAGTCCATTGGATGCCTAGGCTATTGCATACTGGACCTCTATTCGCCTGATTACTAGCGTTGCTTGTTATCCAAACTGCCTTAAGCGAATATTTTAAAAGACTGCGGAAGCCCAACATGCAAGCTGCATGCGCTACATATAAATTGGATCTGATAATAGTGCACCACACATCAAACATACAAGGAGTGCCATGACAGAACTTTACCCCGCTTTCGGCGCTTCTCGGAGCTCAGCCCGAATCTGCAGACAAACCGGCGAGGCTTCCTCTCAACTGTTTCGATTGTCTAACGATCATTTTCTGTAGGGTAGCTACTGGTCAAGGGACTGTACGTTCAATTGACTCACCCGACTAGCCCCAAAACTCCAGAAGCAAGTTGGTTTTAATAAAAACTGACTAGTGGATATCCAGACAAGTGGGGGCACATTCGAAATGTCAAGTTTCTTGCGGCATGAAATTAGTCCTGCAAGGAAGCAATCAAGGAGAAGGACCTCCTTTTGCACCGGTGGTGTATTCCCAAGTCAGAGTGGGGATGTGGTCCAAGATTGTGAGATATGTCTCGGGAGAAGGTAGATGAAGCTGGGCATTGCCAAAATGGTAGGTGTGGATATGAAAAGTGCCCAAACATGTGAGGCTCGGATCAGGGTTAGGGTAGCAGATTATCACCCCCTTGTAGGTTAGAGTACACACGGTGACCAGTGACGTCAAAAGCCGAAGACATTGCCCTTCATTTGTCTGTCGCAGGTGAAAGGACATAAAATGTTACAAGAGAGTAGAGTGTGGTGCGTCGTGGGATGCCTCATCATTGGTTCATAACCGTACGGGCAGTACGGCGATAAACTTTTCAATTTATGGTTGGTCCTTCATATTGGAATGATAGCAACACACCGACCTTAGTACCTCTTCTCCTACTGATCATCACTTAACGATGCTTGATTGTAGCCGAACCCAGCCCGAAAACACGCATAGTTGAGGCATGGCACCAGTTCATTCATGATAGCTCTCACTTGCATGTGCGGAATATATATTTCTTTGGTATTGCAAGAAATTCGACCCCTGGAGAATCTAACATCTGAGGTTTCATGTGTGATACGATCTAGAGCCCAACCCAGCACCAAAACAGACATCCAGAACATCCTGCTGCCCACCGGAAACCTGTTGAAGTCATCATTCGAACTAAGAGTCTGACTTTCAACATAGTAGCAGCAAGTTCTAAAGAAGGGTAATTCAACGCGAAGTTCAGCCAAAGCCAGGTAACGCAGTAATTGATGCGTAGTACTAATTGATCACTCTAGGACCTTCCGGTGCAACGGTGGGCAGCATTGCTGCTACATAGCAGGGAATGTCAATATAGAATTAGTTAAGTTCGGTAGAAGTTTTTACAATCCTGCATTACATTACAGGAAATTAGTGACGGCTTTTGGAAGGTCGACGCTAGAGATCAGGTGTCGATAACATTGTTGTCATAGCTTGTCACTCGGCATGTCCCCTAGTTGGTCTTGTTACTATATGATCTGAAGGGAAGTCGCCGATACTGAGATCGCCGAATTGACTCACAGGCTACGGACTCACAGTC
>Ga0307515_10005066_pt1 | contig 26788 bp, 6 predicted proteins | sample 17_EM_MG_FD_194513 | JGI IMG/M metagenome (GOLD analysis project Ga0307515, IMG submission 194513) | Populus trichocarpa ectomycorrhiza microbial communities from riparian zone in the Pacific Northwest, United States - 17_EM | ecosystem: Host-associated > Plants > Roots > Unclassified | place... | reverse complement strand
AAAGCGCGGGCGATTCGCCTACTTAGGCTCTGCACGAGGCTCTGCACAAAGCTCTGCACGAAGCTCTACACCAAGCTTTGCACGAAGCTTTACACGAAGCTCTGCACGAAGCTCTGCACCAAGCTTTGCACGAAGCTCCGCACAAAGCTCTGCGTACGGAGGCTCTGCACGAAGCTCTGCACGAAGCTCTGCGTACGGAGGCTCTGCACGACGGCTCTGCGTATGACGGTTCTGCGTACGATAGTTCTGCAGAGCATTTACGGGACTGGAGATGGTCCTTTAGTAACCTTTCTTTAGCGTAGTTACAGCTATATTACACACTACAACGTAGACGATATATATCCACTAGTCTATAATAGGTTCTTTAAGGTGGCTATTATAGATCTATATAGGTTTTATATATATTAGCTAGCATTTAATAAAGTTATATATAGTTATGGGATTCCTAATAACGCTTTTTTTTTTAACGAAAATGATCTTAACTCTTGGGGGTTGTGGGCTAATTTAGACCCAATATCTATAAAATATTAAGTCGTCTCTCTAATCGATTAACTTTTAGTAGTATTTTAAGCCGTTATAGTTAAGCGATTCGACCGCGAATATAGGAAAAATTATGGGTATTGTCGGAGCGCCTAAGAACCCTTGGAAATGTGGCTCAGACGTAATTCTAGTGGTTTCGCACAAACGTAGTTAGTCAGCTTGCGGACCGATTGAAAATCCGCACCAATGGAATCACGTCTAAGCTTGCTGAGGTAAACGCACCGCTACGTTCCCACGTTCCCACGCTCCGACGTTCCGAACTTGTAACGTGACTGACCACGTGACTCGGCTACCCATGGCTCGATCGGTTCCAGCGCCTCTCGTGCTGTCTTAACCAACCCGTTTATGTCTCTTCCCAGTAGTGCTACTACTGCCAATATAAGGTCCGTAACAGAGTATCTATTAAGTAGATATCGCGCCTAGTAATAAAGGAAAAGAAAGTTAGATTTATTATAAAGTATTTATAAAACTAGCGATATTCCTTTAGTAACTTTTCTTTAAAGTAGCTATAGCTTAATATTAGTAAAAGATAAGGCATAAAAAGAAGAAAGTAAAGAATTTTATTATTACCTTTTAGAGGACAAAGAAACTTATAATGTAATTATAGAGACTATAGATATCTATTTAGAACTAGTTAATATAGTTATAAATATCTTTTATAAAGAGCTTTATAATCTTTAATAGAAGATAGTTTTCTTTAGCTTATAGAAGTTAGATCTAGAGTTTAAAGACGTTTAACTCTTAGAGGGCTATAAGATAATTAGCTAATATACCCCTCTACTTTACTAACTAATAAATTGCAAAATCTATACCTAGGGTAGAGTATTCTTCTTATATCTATCCTTTTATTAGGCCGAGTGTTACGGACCTTATATTAGTAGTAGTATAACTATTAAAAAGAGATATAAATAGGTTAGTTAAGATTATATAGAAGACGCTAAAACCGATTAAGCTATAGAATAAAGGGTAGCTAAGTTATATAGCTAGTTATATTATAAATTCTAAAACGTGGGATATACTAATATACTAATATACTAAGATAGTATATTTCTTAGGCGCAGTATTATATATTTAAAGGACTACAGTCCCTACCTAGATAGTTCTCTTCTTTATAGTAAATCTTAGAATATAATTAGAGCTAATCTATTAAGTAACCTACTCTACTAGTTATATTTATATTATTAATTTCTTATTCACCTATATACTTAGCCTATTAATAAGTCTACTATAGTATTTCCTATAAGGCTTTATTATATATTTACTACCTAGTTATAGTATTAATAAAGTTAAATAATATACTACTTAAGATAGAACTAGTTATAACGCTATCTATAGTAGTAACCACTTTAAGGTTAGGAGGGGATACTAGTATATAGGATAACGACTTATAAGGTATTGCGATAGCGTAGTTTAGAGAGTTTATTAAAGAAATAGATAGTAGTTAAGGTATACTACTATAACAGCTACAAGACATTAAGAAGAAAAGATTAAAATGCTATTAATTAAAAGGTTTTTAAAAAAGAAGTATAAGCTAAAAGGATTTCTTATATAAAAATAACTAAAGATTAGATATAAGGAAAGTAAGCTAAAACTTATAAGTAATTAAGTGGCATATACGGGATTGTTCTTAACGGGTTAGGCGTTAAAGTAGTTTAAACCCTATCTTATGGAGATATAAGCTAATAGGTTAGCTACTACTAATTTAGAAGCGTGGTATATATTATTAAGCTAAAAAGGATTTACTAATAGCATAATGCAAATATATAGAGATCTGGAGTTAATAGCAACGGCTAAAAAAGCTCTATTAACTTACGTAAAGGGGATTAGCAATAGACTATATAACGTAGTTTTAAATATTAACGGCGTAGACTAAATAAAATTAAGAGGCGTTAATAGTATAGTATAGAAGGGGACTAATGGCTAAAGTTTAAGCTATTATAATACTAATGGACGATCTAAGCGATAATTAAATAAGCTATTAAAGTGGATAACCGGCTCTACTAAAGCGATAAATTTAGTAGAATATAATAGGGACTAATATATATAAGAAAGACATAGTAATAGGTATCTAAACTATAGTATAGCGCAGAGCTAAACTTAAGCAGTACTAAAGAAATAAGATAATAGAATAAGAAACTATAGAAACCTAAAGGTTAAGGATTAGGTAATTATAGGACTAAGAAGTAGAGGCTAAACTAGGGATCTTAGTAGTAGAAGACGTTTAGGCGGACTCTATAGTAAGAAAAGTAGTTTAAAGACGGAGCTTATATAAATTATAGAAAATAAGGTTACTTTACTAGGGACTATAAAGGTAGTTAGAGTAACTATATAGTAAAAGGAACTAGATTAGTAGATAATATATATATAAAAGGATAATAATATACTACAAGGAACAAAAAAATGTTTAATTAAAAGTTTCGCGTTTTATTATAATAACGTATACTAAGTTTATAAAGACGCTAAGGACGGTATAAGCTATTAGCTATAAGAACCTAAGTTAAAAGCACTTTAAAGTATATAAGAGTTAGATAAAGAACGAGATTAACTTTATAAACTAGATTAGGACCTAAAGGGCATATTTAGCTAAAGGTTAGCAAAAGGAATTCTTAAAGATTAGTTTTACTAAAGAGCAATAGTATCTAAGGATTAAGACAATTAGACTATTAGTAATAACGATAAGGTAATAAAGGCGACTTATTAGGAGTATGTAGACCTTAAGAATATAATAATAGAGGTAGAGACTAAGACTACCATAGAGTAAGGTTTAGTAACGGGGATTAAGACCCCATTAGATATAATATCTATTACTTTATAAGACGCAAGAGAAGGAGGGTAGTAAACTACCTCGGCACTTAGTAAAGGCAAAAGGCCATAAGTATAAGATTCTTAAGAAGAGATAAGTAAGATTTAAGACCTTATAGAAAGGATAAGAATATAAAAGAACCCAAACCTAGAATAGGTATTAAACCCTATAGGGATAAAAGAAACGGCTAAAGAGCTAAGCCGTTAGGTAGATAAGTAAGTATATAAAGCTAATAAGTAGCTAAGTAAAGTACAGATTCTAGGTTAGCACCGTTAATACGCATAATAATATAAGTATAGAGCTTAAGGCGGAAGGTATAGCGGAAGTAGACAAAATAGAGGCAATAATTAAGGAGTGTAGGCAGCTCTAGAGGAGTTAGGTCATTCTTTTATCCTTAGGCGTTTCTTGCCTTCTAAATAGGGCTTGTAAAGAAACGTTAGGGGACAACGTTTTAGGTAGGGGTAGAAATATAACGTCCCTTGGTTATTTTGGTTCATTTCTTATTATATATAGGGCGCTTAGGTTTATATATATATTACAGAAGGAGCTTAGGTTTTATGGAGGCAACTACCACAACACAATCTGACTTACCCTCCAGTTATTCTTCTACCTCTCTAGTATAACTTATCTAGTCCCATTCTCCTTACAATACTCAACTAAGTATTATCTTTTTAGTGTCGGGCTTTGCCCTTCCACAATACTAGAGAGCTATGAAAGCGGTCGAGAACAATTCGTGGAGAGCTACTCGTTCTAAAAACGATTGGCGCTATAAAGTACCTTCGGGATATTTCAACGCCTTGATTGATAAAGTTATCTATTCAGCCAAACACGTTAATCAAAACCTTGACCATAGATGAGGAAAGTTCTGCTGAAGTCCAATACAACAGCAAATGTTTCCAAACCACTTTCCTACCCTGAAACACCGCCGCATGTTTAGCACACGGCATGGCTATATTGGATTCGCGCCCAATCCAGCTGAAAGGGGTGGTATCTTTACCGGCAGCAAGTTACCTCTGGCGGAAGGCTCATATTGGCATCCCATTGGGGGCTCGTACGTCCACGGAATAATTGAATGGCGGGAAGTCCAAGAGTGATTCTTGTGAGCTTATTTGGTTTGCTTGAGATAATACAAGTGATTGATGCATTGGCCAGTAGGTCGGGGCGACAGTTGCTCACAACTGACTTACCAAGGTGGGAACTAGAACTAAAAAAGTATAAGAACGTCACATCCTACTCCGCAAGTAGAAACTTCTTTTCGTAGCTTTGCACACTGTTTCTGAATGCCTCGAGTCATTAAGTATTGCGAGTTTCATAGTACCCTTCACTATACAATGGAACAATGCCGTCTGGTCAACTGGAGTTGTTCAAGAAGATCAGTCATCCGTCATTCTGAGGATGCTTATATCCAACCCGGTTGTCTTAGAACGCTGAATGAACTCAATAGCGTCCAGAAGATAAGGCACAAACTTCGCAGGGTTCTCAGTCGCAGGGAAGTGTCCAAGGCCCTTCATTACTTTATGCTGCGCACCAGGGATCTTATCCGCAGTCGCTTGGCTCATTTCAGGCGTGTTGCTCCAATCGTATTCGCCTGTCAGCATATAGACCGGGCACTTCTTGGTATTGATTGAGCCCACTCTTGACCGCCCATCCCAGCCGCCGAAGTAGAAGTCAAGGTCTCCGTGAAAGATGCCATAAGCTTGGGCAGAGTACAAGTGCCAAATTAGCGCTTTGTTCACTTTGGGTGCCGTCGGACTCATCATCTGTGAAGGAACGTTAGAGCAGGACTTTTCTGAAGGTAGGGTATAGAGCGTACGCCGTAAACCCATTCCGGGTTAAATAGAGCTTGGTTAACGTAAGGTGAGCGATCGTGCCATTGACGCTGCATGGTAAGATACTCAGATCTATGAGCAATTAGTAGATTCACTTGAAAACCGTCAATCAATCAATTACCCTTGCAAAGGAATACATCCACCGGCACCAACTTCCTCAGACCTGATAGCAACTGCCAGACAAACCTGCCCTGCCATTGAAGCACCGCATATGATCGGCTTATTCATTCTCAATTTTTTTACCACCGCGGCGATGCACCCAATATAGCTATCTTCCGTAGTTGTATGCGCCCCAGGATAGTAACTCATTGACGGGAAACTCCTTCCATGTCCGGGAAGATCGAACGCATACATTGTGCACGCCTTCCGCATCTTTTCATTGTTCATCACACCGTGATACTGTCTTCCATCTGATCCTGCGGTATGGAGGAAGACAATTTGTTGTTTTCCCACACCGGATTGTTCCACAAAGACCTTGCACTTACCCCAAACTGGAGCATTGATGTAGATGTACCGACCAGTAATGTAATCTTCATCCACATCTGGCTGTTCATCCGCCTTGACCGGTCCACAATGTATATCGTGCAGGAGCTCCAACGCCCTTCGCCACACATGGGTATAGTGAACAAAGCTGTCTTGATCGCCCAGGACCACAATGCCCTTCTGGTTTATGTTCATTCCGATCATTCCCCAATAACTTTGGTATGGTGCCACGGGAATTGGCTTAAAGAATTGTTCCCATTGTTCCGGCAGTGCAGAAAGGTTGAAGAGTGACTCTTTGTGATGCCCAATCTTAGCACTTCCCTTTCCATTATCAACGGTGACAAGAAGGGTACTGTCGCTCCCAGCAGCCTTGATTCCAAAGGTCACGGGCTTTGTAATAGCGTCAGTCGTCGTGAAGGCTAAGAACTGAGCATCGTTAGAAAAGGACTGGGAAAGTTGGGAAGCTGCTTCCTCCCCGCCAAGCACATTTGGTAAATCCTGCCAGGAGTGAGAAGTCATGGTGGTGTAGAAATTCTGCTAACTCTGTAATCAAATCAGCTTGGTATGGCCTTTCGGACAAGAGAATTATGACACGCTTGGAGACTGGTTCGCGATAGAGCTGCTCTCAAAACCCGGAAGAGGGGCCATGACAGCTTTTAAGCAAACTGCCCACATTTGGACTCTCGGTAAATGTTTTCTATTCGCTAGCCGGAGAAGAGGAGATAGCGGGGTACATATTTCCCTTAGCCAGAAGCAGCTAATCGAAATTAAACATGGCGAGCCTCAACATGCAAGCATGACGTACGGATACTACTCAGGCCACCAATTTTTGCATCTTAATAATTATTACGTGAGCACTGCGTTTGCCTAAATACCACACATATCAGGACACTTCCATTCCTGGGGTTATAATTTCAACTTTGAGCAAAATATACTCGCGTTGAGACACTACGCAATAAAATGGACGAGTGACATGGCTTATCCCATCACCCGTCAGGGTACTACGTTATCGATAATGGTATGGCCCGTGCATATAATACCGAGGCACTATACTCAATCCATGCCTCCTGATTGGCCAAATCCTATCGGTAACGTAGGGCGATAATTAACAGGTGATGGGATATGTGCGCAAGATACTAAATGTGTCGTCATGCACGTCATTTGACCAAGCTAATTCTCGCAAATACCTAACTACGTAACTGTCAAATCATATTGGTAGAACGCCAAGCACACACGGACAAAAGTTATCATATTAATTACATTATCTCAATGAATTATAACGACATCTATCACATATCGGGGGGGCTGATTTGGCGCGGTTACGACCCAGGTTAATACGAGGTTAGGGCCACCCCTGCTAATAACGCGCCCGAACCCCGCACGAGGTCGCGCAGCAACCGCCCCCGAGTACCCTCGCGCGCGATTTTGGGCGAAAAGGTACATAATTTAAGTTTAATCGGTACTTCTGGGGGGTCGCGTAATATTGCTCTAAATTTAACATACTTATACTGCAGTGACTAAGACGCCTTAATATAGGACTATACTCTAGTAACCAAGACGTCTCAATATAAGACTGCACTACGGTCACTATAGTTCTATATTAAGGCGTCTTAGTTACCATAGTCCTATATTAAAGCGTCTTAATTACTACAGTGCAGTTATATATTAAGGCGTCTTAGTTACTAGTACAGTTATACATTAAGGCGTCTTAGTTACTACAGTAAAATAACTATTTAGATATTCTTATAAAGCCAATCTAAAGAATACCGGCCTCGTAGCTGTTCCAGCTAGTTAATAGCCTATCTTTTATCTCTTACCGTACCGTCTTCTACGCGCCGTCTTATATCCTTAATTATTCTACGGTAACAGCTATAGAACATAGCCTCGCCATTAACCCGCCAGCGTGCCCCCTAGTAGTGGTTAAGAGCTTTAATTAACGGCCCACCTACTAGCCCTAAAGTCCACTTAGTCCAGAGCTAAAAGACTAAATTACCACCTTAAAGCATTTTATATTTCCTTAGCGGCGCCTATAAGTTAAGGATAAATAGGAGAGATAGTTAAGTATTAGCTTATACCTACATTAGTAGGAGCAATATAAATATAGTAGACGGCTAAGCGGGCAGTACGGATATAGTAAACAGCTAAGTAGGCGGTGTGGATATTATAGATAGCTAAGTAGATAATACGGATATTATAAACGGCTAAGCGGACGGTGTAAATATTATAGACGGCTAAGCGGGTAGTATAGATATTATAAACGGCTAAGCGGGCGGCGCAGATATAATAAACGTTATAGTAGACGGTATAGGCTCGCCTAAAGGTGGACGTATAGACTCCGTAGGCCCTATTTAGATACCTATTTTTCCTTACTAGATCTATATAGGTGCAAATAATACTAATAACCTTTTTATCTCGCTAAGGCGTTCTAAAATCGTCTACACGTGTAATTAAACCCCCTTTATCTTAAAGATCGCGGCCTTATATCTTAGCTTAGTTACGGCCTTATAGGCAGGCCAGTATTTCCGCATTATTAGCTTATTTAGTGTAACTACGTTAGCCAGCAAGCTTTCTACCCACGCGGTAAATCTTTAGTACTCCTCGCAGCTAAAAAGGGGGTCTTTCCATAGGGGGTAAAGCGGGAACTACTTACGTAGGATTACTAAGTTCTGTAATAGGATTACCCTAAGTATATAGAGGAGGCGTAGAAATCCTAAGCCTATAAGGTTAAGCCATATAACCTTATTATTAGCCCTACTTAGATAGTAGGCCTCTATACATTTTAGCTAGATATTAGTCTTAGGCTATATCTTTAAATAAAGGGCCTTCTCTAGCACCTCCTATGCGTAGGGGAGAAAGTAGCCCTTTCCTTCCTTTAGGAAGCTAGTAATTAACCGCATAAACGCATAGGGTAGGTAGCTAAGGTAGGCTCCCGTTATCGCGTCCGTATTCTAGCATCCGGCCCATCTAATTTAGGTCTCTTTAACGCCGCTAAGCTTAGTATACCAAACGCTCTACTTACGGGCGCTATAGGTTTTCTCCTTTAAGTAAATTCCTACCCCCTAGAACATCTTTTTATTCTATTTAAACTGCGTATAATAGCTTAGCGGCCGTTATAGTACTTTAATACTACTAGGGAAGACGTATAGGTTATAGTAGTTCTCTAACTACCGAAAGAATAGAAAGCTCTTAGTACTATCTTTACCCTAATAGTTAAAGAAGTAAAAGGCTATTATAGAGAGGGGGTAGAGAATAGGGTTAGTGTTCCGTATATAGCCCATATACTTAACCTTACCATACTAATTCTACTTCCCTTATATTATTAACATAATTATATACGGCGCTAACTTATCTAGTTTAGGCCCTTTATTCTCTAGTTTAATAAGGATAAAGTTAGTAAGCTAAACATCTTATTTACTTTTACTATGGGTAACGGTAGTATAGCCTAAGGAACAGGTTAGAAACGGGTTAGAAAATAGTAGCTATATAAATTAAGTAGGGTATATATAAACCTAATAAATGCTTAGCTATAGTTTAAAGGTAAGACTTAACTAAACCTAGTATTTTAGAGCCCGTCTCCTAGTACTAAGTAATTACCTTTTTAAGCCCTTTAACGTTATAGCCGCTAGTAATTATAAATAGGCCTTAATTAATAAAGTTAACGCGTTAAATCCAGTCCTTATTACAGCGGACACTATCTAATACTACTAAGAGCTTCACCCCCCGTAGTGGCTGCGTAGTCTTACCTTCTAACTACTATGCGTAAAGCTTAGTAATAGTAGAGACATAGCTATTTATAACTAAGTATTAGACTATCTCGTTAAATAAGGCGTCTAGGGCCTCCTTATCCCATATTTCCCCTTCCTCCTTTATAGCTTCCTTCCCTATACCTACAGCTGCCCCTACGGCTGCCCCTATAGCTACCCCTATAGCTACCTTCCCCCCTAGCTACCCTACCTACTTAACCGTCTTCTACCTCTTCTTTACCCGCTTACTATCTTTCTATATTTCTTTCCGTTTTAACTTCCGTTTTTAATAGCTAGCAGCCCGTAATTCTTAGTTAATAACTTACTACTCTAAAAATAGGTAAAGCTTATCTTCTATTACTTAGGCGCCGTCCGTATTACCTTTTAGTCTTATATACTAGTCTTCCTACTCTTTCTACTTTAGCTTATACGCCCTTATAGTATTCTTTAAGCGCTAGGCCTTATAAATATTATATAGCCGTAATATCTGGGCCTTAAATTTATTCTAGAGGCTATAGGAGAAGGGGGAGAAAGAGGCTAGGGGGGCTTTCTTTAACTACAAAGTAGACTATAGGGTAAGAAGATTCTTAAAAGACTCTATCTCCGTAAGAGGTTAGGGGGAAGACGCGTAAGCGTAATATAGGTATAGGTAAATAAAGCTACTAAACGCGTAAATATTAATAGAGGAGGAGAAGAAGAGAGCTCTATATTATAGAATTAAAATTATAGTAGGCCATTCTATATAAAACCAGAAGCCCCGCGCGAGCTAGGAGCTAGCGCGGGCACAAGAATAGAAAGAGGGTCAAAAAATAGATTATTAAGGCAACGATGAGGTCAAAGGCGCGCGACGAGGTCCTCTATACTAACCCAGTACTAACCTAGGCCTCAAAAACGCGTCTAAAAAGTAGGGGCCACCACCAAAAGGGGGGGGTGATATTTGGACGATATGTCGCGGACCTTGGGGGGTCGTGCGTAACCCGAGGTTATGCTAAGCCTAACCCGAACCTCCGATACCTAGCAATCCAATTGAACATCGATACTTAACCATCATCACCAGAATCGCTCCTTAATAGACATGGCCTACCCAGGAGTCATGCACCGCTATACTCCGCACCTGGCTGCATTTGAACATGCCACAATCTCAACACCTGATTCTCCTAATATTTTGCTCTGGATAGGGGGCCTGGGCGATGGACTTCTCACTGTCACCTACCCTGCAGCACTTGCGCAGCTCCTCCCTTCGAACTGGAGCCTCGCAGAAATACTATTATCATCTTCCTACAAAGGCTGGGGTACAGGCTCTCTGAAAAGAGACGCCAAGGAGATTGCAAGCTGCGTCCACTACTTTCAGAGGCTTCGGCCAAACACCAAAATTTTACTGATGGGGCACTCTACTGGATGTCAGGATATAATGGAATACCTGGTTGGAGAAGGATGTGCCGAGAGACCCAGGGTCCAAGGAGCTATTCTGCAAGCTGGCATCAGCGACCGAGAGGCTCTTGTCAGCGTCCTTCCACCAGATGTTTACGATAGGAGCGTCAAGCTGGCTCAAGATTGGGTAGCGGATGGCCGCGGCGATGATATTTTGCCAAAATCTTGTACGAATGACGTCCTCCGAAGTCCTGTTACTGCCGTGCGCTGGTTGAGTCTAGCCAGCCCGGACAAGAATGGAGAAGATGACTATTTCAGCAGTGATCTAGACCCGAAGAAGCTGAGAACTACTTTTGGGTCTATGAAGAAAGAAACTCCCCTAATGTTTCTTTTTGGTGGAGCTGATCCACATATTCCAGACTTTGTGGACAAGGAAGCCTTGCTTTCTAAATGGATAGGGGTTGTAAGAGAAGGCGGAGGCATAGTTGATGATACTAACGGAGGCGTCATTCCCCGCGCAACACATAACTTGAACGGAAATCCAGACGATGTAGTCGGAGACTTGATACGTAGGGTCAATGGCTTCGTACGACGACTCGAGGAAGGAACCCTCACGCCCGGCGCATATCTCTAATATAACAAACCTTATTGGGTATTTTAAAGAGCACGGAACAGAGACAAGATACCAGGATGTGCCTGTGGTATTAAACCCCCAATTGCTTCGGATCGGTCATGCTGTTTAAAGTCTGTCACAGGCGCTCAAGTTGAATTAAGGACCCGAAAGAACGCGCTACACCCCAAATTAATGAAGAACCTTTGACCAAAGTTGAAGTCCTCGGTCCCGCTATTGCTCAACGTTTCTGTGTCTTATGAGAAACTCCACAGGGAGCAATGCTACTGCCGTGGGCTTATATATGTTGCATACGCCGGTCTGCTAACTGGCTCACACCTTTCAACTGCCCCGGAGGACTTACACCAGCAGAGATTGCAGTATTGCCGTTGTGGTCCGTTCCAAAAGCCGAGGGGTTCGTACCAAAAATAATGAGTCAAAAACACGCACAGCACACTTCCTATAACTGCCCTTAGTTGCCGCTGTCCGAAGGAGAAGGATATGATGTCCTTGGAATACCCCCATAAACCACGGCTAGAATTCAAGAAAAATAACTAAGATGAACGCGTCATGTACTAAATCATGAAAGTCACCAGGTTTTGGAATTCTCAATGCTCAGGGTGCAGCTCGATACTATTCTTCAGGATGTACTTTGCCTACCTTAATGATAGTTCTTGGAGTGTCTCGCAGAGCTGTATGGTACGAGCTGTTTTTGTAATGACATTTCAGGATGCCTGACCTTGCCAAAACGCAGTTCCTGTCCATTTCCTACTCGACCCCATCTTTCTAGCTCCCATGTCTCTCACATGGGTGTTATGGCACAATTATCTCTTCCTTGAAGCACATTTTGCCATGCTTTAGATGAGCGTGGGTGTACTGTGTTCATTTTCCTTGAGCATGCTCTAGAACAAGAGAATCTCGTCTCTCTAACTATTAGTATCATTTCGTCATGTACCGTTAAGGTAATGGAACACCATGAGCCTAATCTGCCACCCAATGGTCTTCTGGCAACTAAAAGAGCCCGGCCGGAATGATGATAACTATGAATCTGACTAAATCTTGGTGAGTCCAGTTTCTGACATTTCTGTCGGAGTTTCTGGGTGGGCATGATCATTGAAAGGTCCGACGCTGGGTTGTCGTATTCTGTGAAGTGTATCTGTCCTAGAAGTTTGTAAGATGAAACCGGGATCCGTGTGAATAACAGCGCGTTCAAGGATCTCGGAATGAGGAGACTAAGTAAATGTTGCAGAATGCGTTCTTGTAAACTTCTTTTTAGCGAGACTAGTCTAACGGTATTCCGGGAGCTGTCGTGTGAAATTCTAGGGACTTGAACTACTCACAGTCACAGTTCTCATCAGCTTGGACAAGACTTACGGCTGGCGCTCCTACGATTTTCATCTTGGGTATCTCCTACTGATATCCAATATGCTACAGCGGAATTAACAGTTAACGGATTTCAAGTGCTTACAACCTTGGTGTCCAAAGCATAGAGGGCAGGTTACAAATATTCGTGCGAGCCATAGGGATTATTGACAGATACGAGATTTCGATTCAGCATTTTCAGACTCCATCGTTGGCCACCGTCCCATTATGATAAAAAATCAACGCCGCAAGCGCAACAACCTCACAACAACACCACCAACCCCAGACCAATTTCCGCATCATCCAATTATTCGTGTTCTGCAGAATCTCGCTGAGCTTTCAAACTACCATTGAATGATATGTATCGCACTGCTTATCCCGCCGCATCAAATCACAAGAGCCGTCAAAATCGCGATGTCACGATACAGTAGCCAACCCATCTGAAAAAGAGGGAAACAATCGCTACGTATTTTTTGCGCTTTCATGCGAGCCAAGCGACCAGTTCATGATAAATGAATCCTCATTAGTCAACTTCGAATAGGTTAGCCGTCGGTTGAGCCCACGCCAGGGAAATGCGTTTGTGAGGTCTGTCAGGCATCCCATATCTAGCTAGCTTGTGGCTGCGTGACTTTCCAGTTTTTCATCATCTCCAACAGGGCCAGGCGAAATCCTAATCGATAACGATTGATACGATACGCGAGATCATATAGAGGTGCCATTCAAAAGTCTTTGCCGCCAAGAAATTGACCGCCTTAGCTCACCGCCTTCTAAATCTAGGTATCGGAGGTCGGGTTAGGCTTGGCATAACCTCGGGTTACGCACGACCCCCCAAGGTCCGCGACATATCGTTCAAATATCACCCCCCCCCTTTGGTGGTGGCCCCTACTTTTTAGACGCGTTTTTAAGGCCTAGGTTAGTACTAGGTTAGTATAGAGGACCTCATCGCGCGCCTTTAACCTTATTGTTGCCTTAACAATCCATTTTTTGACCCTCTTTCTGTTTTTATACCCGCGCTAGCTTCTAGCTCGCGTAAGGCTTCTAGTTTTATATAAAACGGCCTACTATAATTCTAATTTTATAATATAGAGCTCTCTTCTTCTCCTCCTCTATTAATATTTACGCGTTTAGTAGCTTTATTTACCTATACCCGCGCTATACTTACGCGTCTTCCCCCTAACCTCTTGCGGAGATAGAGTCTTTTAAGAATCTTCTTACCCTACGGTCTACTTTGTAGTTAAAGGAAGCCCCCCTAGCCTTTTCCTCCCCCTTTTTCTATAGCCTCTAGAATAAATTTAAGGCCTAGACGTTACGGCTATATAATATTTATAAGGCCTAGCGTTTAAAGAATACTATAAGGGCGTATAAGCCAAAGTAGAAAGAGTAGGAAGATTAGTGCATAAGATTAAAAGGTAATACGGACAGCGCCTAGGTAATAAAAGATAAGCTTTACCTATTTTTAGAGTAGTAAGTTATTAACTAAGAATTATAGGCTGCTAGCTATTAAAAACGGAAGTTAAAATAAAAAGAGATATAAAAAGATAGTAAGCGGGTAAAGAAGAGATAGAAGATGGTTAAGCGGGTAAAGTAGCTAGGGGGGAAGGTAGCCGTAGGGGCAGCTATAGGGGCAGCCGTAGGTACAGGAGAGGAAGCTATAAAGGAGGAAGGGGAGATATGGGATAAGGAGGCCCTAGATACCCTATTTAATAAGATAGTCTAATACTTAGTTATAAATAGCTACGTCTTCGCTATTACCGAGCTTTATATATAGTAGTTAAAAGGCAAAACTACGCAGCCGCTATAGGGAGCGAAGCTCTTAGTAGTACTAGATAGTATCTACTATAATAAGGACCGGATTTAACGTGTTAACTTTATTAATTAAGGCCTATTTATAATTACTAGCGGCTATAACGTTAAAGGGCTTAAAAAGGTAATTACTTAATGCTAAGAGACAGGCTTTAAGATACTAGGTTTAGTTAAGTCTTACCTTTAAACTACAGCTAAGTATTTATTAGGTTTATATTAGTATGTCTAACAGTTAGCTTAGCTACGAGTTTGAGAAAAATAGCTAACTGACTGCGTCAATTGGATCGCTCGCTGTCTGCTAACTATTAGATAATGTATGCTAACTGTTAAGCTACCAGCTAGCTGTCCCAATTAGGAAATTTGTATAGATTTTATGGTGTTTCATTTCGGATTTTTGGCAGTACCTCTTTATATACAAATATGAACATTACCCGATTAAAATCTACCCCTAATTTACCCAATATAGTATTTAAATATAGCCAAATTCGTCCTGCACCCGTAAAGGCTTAAAAGGTAAATAAAACAGTTAGTGGTAAGGGCTCCGGAGGCTCTATTTCTATATTAAATTTAATTAAATATAAAGCTCTATTAAATCTACCTTACTAAGCTAGCTTTTCTGCCTCTATAGTTAGCTTATAGCTAGTAAGATTAATATTTAAGCTTATTAACTAGGGTGTAGTTAAAGCTCTATTAGAGTTAATATAGTCGATTAAACTGCTTAATAAAAGGCCTTTAATTAACCACTACTTCTAACATTAATCTGCTTTAATCGTGTCGGCTAATAATCTATTACGCTTATTAGTAATAATCTTTTTAGCTTAACTAAAGGCTCGTTTATATATAGAGCTTATTACCAGTATAGAGAATAGATTAAGAGTAATCTTAGCAAGCATTAGATAAAGGATTTGACTGACTTTAAGCCACTAGTTAAGAGGATTAGGAACGACGTTATTCTGCTTATTACCGTTATTGGAACGGATCTTAATAAACTTAAGGCCTATGTTATAGTAGCGGTTAAGCTTACTAGCGAGCTTAATACGCTTTTAATTACGCTTTAAGGAAGTAAGGCTCTTATCTACGACTAAGGACTATGCGTATTCATTAGCTAAATCGTTATTAGATTTATAAGGAACCTTCCTATAGTATAGCTTAACTAGTTCCTTATCTTCCTTATCTACTTACTTATTAATATAGTTATTAAATAGAGTCTCCATACACCGCTCGGCGTGCTTCTACCACTAGGGCCACCGTTTCTACTTATCGCGAAAGTAGGCGCGTTTAAGAGACGGATAAAGGATCACTGCGGCAAAATAGTAAGGGCTCTCGGCCTTTATTTTATTAAAATATTTATTAATCTTTTCGATAGCTATATTAACGCCCAATTTAAGGAAGGAGTCGCATTTATTCTTAAGGCTTAGCTAAGTTCGCTAGAGGATTTAATAGAGGAGCTCTATATTAGTAATTAACTCCTATAGAGCGCCATATAAGCCTTTAACACTAGGACTGTTAGCGTTGCCTTTTATACGCTTAGTAGCTAATATAAAAAGCTTTAGGATCTTAATGAGCTACTCCGCCTACTGCTAATCTTCATTAGTAAGCGCATCCTAAGATAGATCGTAGCTATTATTAGCGGGCTTCCTCTAAGCCAGTAAATATTTGTTAATTACTTTGCAAAGAAGTAATGCACGGCGGAGTATAAAGTAGGTTAAATTCCACTAAACGCCTCCGTCCTTAATAAGCAGAAGCTTTACTTAATTAAAAAGATCGTCCTTAATATAGGCCTTAGTCTAGTTCTTAGCGAAGTCCTTACGGCGTCTTATTAATCGCATAATATATTTAATAATATTGTAAAGCTTGCCTACGAAGCCTCTCTACCGCATAAAATTAAATTTAATGTAGTCGCTCGCGCTAATTATTAAGCGTTTAAGCTTGCTTACGCCTTTACCGTATATTAAAGCCTTAATGATAAGGTTAATAATATGGCCAACGCACCGAAGCTGCTCCTTTTTAGCCACTAAGAGGCTTTATAAAAGGTAGTTATAGAGCTCGTTATTATTACTAGCGTTATTAGTTATTAAGGAGCCAAGCTTATAATTAAATTGATACTTTTAAATTACTAACACTAGGGCCGTTGCTATATTCTTAGTAGAGTGTAATCCTCATAGTTATAAAAGGCCTAAAAGTACTAATTAAAGCTTTCTACCTTTGTTAATAAAATAAGCCACTATACTAAGTAGTGATATTCCGTTTATAGATGTCCAGATATTATAGGTAAGATTAATTTTACTAAGTGCGGTAAAGAGGAGGTCTTTAATATTAACGCGTTGCTATTTAAATGCGGTTTTAATTTAGTTGCTTAGTGCTATAAGCGCCTTTATAAGATAGTCTTAGATCTAAGGACGGTTAAATATTAGTAGAGCGCGTGTAGAAGGACTTATAGCTTAACGGAAGGTAATATCTTATAGAATTGTCTAATTAATATAGGCTTGAATATAGCCAGCTGCCTAAAACGGCTGGCGTTTATAACTACTAGCGGAAGTAAAAGCTTTTACGGCTGGTCATTATATTCTACTACTATAACTTTTAGGGTTAATAATAAGGTTATGCTTTAATTTTAGATGGCCGTTAATATAATTGTTGCCGTTAATTGTAAGTAAAGTACCTGGTCTTTAAGCTAAATAGTAAAGCTTATATAGCTAGAGCCTCTTTTTACCCAAAGGACCATCTTAAAAAAGGTCTGCCTTATGCTTCCATATTGGTAATATAGGAGCTTTACTTAATAGCAACCGCTTATTGGTAACTCGGTATCCGTATTTACCAGTAAGCTTGCCGTATATTATTAAGTAGAGATTATCCTAATTAATAGAAAAGATATAGCCGTAGTTTTAATTAGCTAGAGAAGGCTCTTATAATATAGAATTATCTTAATCGCCTAATTTGGTATTATTGTTAATTAGAAAAGGGAAGGAAGTAGTTAATCCACAAACCCTACACGGTATTAAAGGAGTTAAATAACGCGTAGATTGTGGATTTAATAAGGAAGTAGAGAAAGAAGCGGAGGAAGAAGTAGAGGAAGAAGCTCTACTGCCTAGCTGACGCGTAAAATGTAATATACGTTGCATTTTACATAGGTAGTGAGGTGGTAAATTTTGGTATAGGAAAACGGGTTTATAGCGCGTATAGAGATATTAGGGAAAACGCTTTATTTACTATAGCTAAGCGAGAGATTCCCATGGGTTTCTTATTGCTTGGCGTATAATCTTAGTTAAAGATTTAAATATCCTTAACTTCTACTAAAAGCTTTAACTTACCACCAGATCTTACTACTAAGGCAGCGAGCTACTAGCTAGCTGTAGTCTTATAGCTAACTAACTATTATAACTCTATAAGCTCGCTAACTACTTACGTTATTAGCCTCTTAGTAGCGACGCTAGCAGTAACGCTAACTCTTAGATATACTGGTTTATATATACCCTACCTAGTTTATATAGCTGCCGTTTTCTAACCCGTTCCTTAGGCTATACTACTATTACCTATAGTAAAAGTAAATAAAACGTTTAGCTTACTAACCTTATCTTTATTAAACTAAAGAATAAAGGGCCTAAACTAGATAAGTTAGTGCTATATATAATTATATTAATAATATAAGGGAAGCAGAATTAGTATAGTAAGGTTAAGTATATAGGCTATATGCGAAACGCTAACCCTATCCTTTACCCCCTCTCTATAATAGCCTTCTACTTCTTTAACCGTTAGGGTAAAGATAGCGCTAAGAGCTTCCTATCCTTTTAGCAGCTAGAGGACTACTATAACCTATACGTCTTCCCTAGTAGTATTAAAGTACTATAATAGCCGCTAAGCTATTATATACAGTTTAAATAAAATAAAAAGATATTTTAGGGGGTAGGAATTTACTTAAAGGAGAAGACCTATAGCGCCTATAAGTAGAGCGTCCGGTATACTAAGCTTAGCGGCGTTAAAGAGACCTAAATTAAATAGGCTGAATGCTAGAATATAGACGTAATAATAGGAGCCTACTTTAGCTATCTACCCTATACGTTTATATAGTTAATCGCCGGCTTCCTAAAGAAAGGAAAGGGCTACTTTCTTCCCTACGTACGGAAGGTGCTAGAGGAGGCACTCTATTTAAAGATATGGCCTAAGATTAATATTTGGCTAAAACGTATAGAGGCCTACTACCTAAATAGGGCCGATAATAAGGTTATACGGCTTAACCTTATAGGCTTAGGATTTCTACGCCTCCTTCGCGCGTTTAGGGTAATCCTATTATAGGACTTAGTAATCCTACACAAGCAGTTCCCGCTTTACCCCTTATAGAAAGACCCCTTTTTTAGCTATAAGGAGTACTAGAGGTTCGCTACGTGGGTAAAAAGCTTGCTAGCTAACGTAGTTACGCTAAATAAGCTAATAATGCGGAAATACTAGCCTGCCTATAAGGCCGTAGCTAAGCTAAAATATAAGGCCGCGATCTCTAAAATAAAGGGGGTTTAATTACGCGTGTAGACGATTTTAGAACGCCTTAGTAAAATAAAAAGGTTATTAGTATTATTCGCACCTATATAGATCTAGTAAGGAAAGACAGGTATCTAAATAAGGCCTATAGAGTCCGTATATCTACCTTTAGGTAAGCCTATACTATCTACTATAATATTTACTATATCCGCGCCGCCTACTTAGCCGTTTATAATATTTACACTACCCGCTTAGCCGTCTATAATATCTATACTATCTACTTAGCTGTCTACAATATCTATATTATCCGCTTAGCCGTCTATAATATCCGCACCGCCCGCTTAGCTATCTACTATATCCGTACCGCCTGCTTAGCCATCTACTATATCTATATCGCCCCTACTAACGCAGGCACAAGCTAATACTTAACTATTTCTCCTATTTATTCTTAACCTATAGGCGCCGCTAAGGAAATATAAAATGCTTTAAGGTAGTAATTTAGTCTTCTAGCTTTAGACTAAGTAGACTTTAGGGCTAGCGGGTAAGCCGTTAATTAAAGCTCTTAACCGCTGCTAGGGGGTACACTAGTAAGTTAATAGCGAGGCTATATTCTATAGCCGTCGCCGTAAAATAATTAAGGATATAAGACGGCGCGTAGAAGACGGTACGGTAAGAGATAAAAGATAGGCTATTAACCAGCTAGAACAGCTATAAGGCTAGCATTCTTTAAATTAGCTTTATAAAAATATCTAAATAATTATTTTACTATAGTGACTAAGACGCCTTAATGTATAACTGTACTATAGCAATTAAGACGCCTTAATATAGGATTATAGTAACTAAGACGCCTTAATATAGGACTGCAGTGACCGTGGTGCAGTCCTATATTAAGACGTCTTAGTTACTAGAGTATAGTTCTATATTAAGGCGTCTTGATCACTATAGTATAAGTATATTAAATTTAGAGCAATATTACGCGACCCCCCAGAAGTACCGATTAAACTTAAATTATATACCTTTTCGCCCAAAATCGCGCGCGAGGGTACTTAGGGGCAATCGCTGCGCGATCTCATATAGGGTTCGGGCGCGTTATTAGCAGGAGTAGCCCTAACCTTATATTAACCCGGGTTATAACCGCGCCAAATCAGCCCCCCCAATATGTAATAGGTATTAGAGGTCTAGGTTAGGCTTAGCATAACCTTAGGTTACGTAGGTGTTTGTAAAGTATAGAATTACATAAGCGCGCAAAGTGCTCGCTCCTAAATGCGTTAGTGACTTCGCAGGCACCAATCCCCAATATTTACTATTAGCGCGTTATAGTAATTAACAGGGAACGCGGCTTCCTTGCTTATATCTATTAGGTTTACTAAGCATTATTAAAATATAAGGTTATTTAAATGTATAAGGAATTAATTGTATATAGATTTTCTAGTGTACTACACGTTACGTCTTATTAAGATTCTATGCTAAGCTTAGCTCTAAGTAGTATAAGATTATATCTTTTACTTCTTACTAGCGTTATAGACCTTAAAAATATTAAAAAACTAACCACTAGCAGCCTTAGCCTTAAGTTTAGCGCTAGCAGCAGAATTATTATTTAATTTAATTACGGCCTTAATATCGCGCGCTTTATATCTTCTTGTTACCTCCTAGCTAGCAAGCTTCTATAGCTTTAAATTATACTTAAACCTATCTAATTCTTTAAGCGTATAGTTATATTCCTCGCAGTCGCCGTATTATATAATTTTAACGCAATTAGGAATAGTATAATTTTATAAGTAGTATATTAATATCTTTATCTTTATACTATATTCCTTCGCGACTATTATAGGCTTATTTTTCTTACCTACGCCCTTACCTTTACTTTATAGGCGCTATAGTTAATAGAGATAATAGTTATTACTATATATATTTTTAACCTCTCCTTTCTTTTAATAAGACTAAATATTATTTATATACGGCTAGTGTTACGGAACGAGGGTAGTGGCTATAGAGCGTATATATTTAAGGAGTCTATAAAACGTTACGCGATTAATTATAAGGGTTAAGGGCGTAAGGAGGTAATATACCTACGCGTAGCTAATATAAGCTATACGTAAGGTATATATAAGAGCATAAGGCTCTCCTATAGAGGCCCTATAGTAGGGTTCTATAATATTACCCCCCCTCCTATAGAGGCGGAGCTCCGGCGACGCTGTAGTTACTATATATATATAAAAGGGACACTTAAGGTATAAAAGAGAAGAAAAAGGGGGGTATTACTAAAGGTTTAAAACAACATTATATAATAAGGCTTAGCATCTAAGAATTCAACTAATTAGATAACTTTAACCGCTAGTTAAAGTTCCTAGACATCTTAACGATATTCTAGTTATATAATCGCACTTTGCCGCAATCTAACGGCAATTTGCCCTTACGTAGTAATGTATAACGGTTTAACTCTATAAGGGCTCCTATAGAGGATTAGGTATAAAATTTCTACTTAGGCCTAGTTTCTATAGGTTTACGTAGTAAAAGTTGCTAATTAGATCTTTTACGTTTTTAAAAATTTCCTATAGTTGCTATTCTAGCTAATTTATATCAAATCCTGTGTATATAGCTTTATAGTAAAGCCGTCGTCCTCTACCTTTGCCAAAGTATTTAGAGTTAATAATTTATTTAACGGTCCACTCCTTATAGTTCTCGGCTTTGTTCTTATCTTAGATTAATACTAGTAGGGGTTTAGGCTATATCTACCCTAGTAAGGGGTTAGGCTAATAGAGGTATAATAGCTATGGGTAAAATATAGGCTATATTCTATAGGTGGTTAGGGTAAGTAGGAGTTCTAGCTTATATACGGCTCCCCTATTAATAACTTATTTAATTAAATAGGGGCTAAGGTTTTTATAATTAAGTGACTTTATAGGCCTCTATATAGAGATATTGCGTATATCTAGCTATACCTAGTCGCCAACACGTATCTCTAGTAGTGGCGTTTTATAGTAGTTAGCGAAGTAGGCTGTTACGGCACTAACCTAACGCATACTGTTTTATACTATCTTGTACTATTTCCTATTATTAGCTAGCCCATTACTAGTACCTTAGCGGCCGGCCCTACTATTTATATACAATACCCCATTTCTACCTTCTTCCCCTCTTTATACTATAACGTAGTTATTTAGTCTACTTTATTACAGCACTATAACAGTTTGTGGTATCTCTAATTATACCCTATTATAATCTTTATTTTTCCTAGTCTACTATCTCCGTTTTCCTAGTATAATTGCGACCTAGCGCGACCAATAACACTATACTACAGTCTTAGATAATTTTAGCATAGTCTTAGCATAGCCTTAGTATAGTCTTAGTAATCTTAGTATTATAGTCAGCCTTATAAATTCTGATTGCCTTACCTAGATCTCCTAGAATAGGTAACTATAATATAGACGACGTCCCACCAACGAACCCTCGCGAAGCGCTCGCCCGCCTCCTTAATACCTCCTATACTAATATCGCCTGGGTAATTAGAAATGGTTCTAAATACCTAAAGGACCTTAATGTGGCAGAAACCTTTTAGTAACTCTCTATATTTACAGCTTTCTTAACCAGTATTAAAAGCGGCCTTTAAGCCGTCTATAGTAAAGGCTAAGCTATAAAGTCCTAATTTAAAAAAGCTTAATATAGAATTAACTCCCTTAAGACACTTAAACTATATATTAAATAATATAAATAGCAAGCCCTTATATACACCGAGACTATATAAAACTTAAGCTCTTAAATTACTATATTTACTAAGACTATTACTAATAAGAACCCTATTACTGGCTCCCCTCTTTTAACTAAGCCCCGTAGAAAAAAGCATAAAGTAAAAGATCTAACCCCGTTTAATAGTAAGGGATTACTAATTAAAAAGTAAGAAAAATTTAAAATATAGGAAATAAAAATCTAAGGCGTTTTCTAGAGGGATGTAAAGTGCTTTAAAACCCTAATAGACGAAATCCTCTATATATTAGATATGCTAATAGATAAGGCTTATAACTATATTAAATATAGCCTTAATACACTATATATATACCTAAATAACCTAAGCAAATGGACCTTTTCTAACCAAGAGTCTATGTTTATATATATAAGAGGATATTATAAGACCATAGATATAACATAAGCGGCTAAAAATAGGTTAGATACCTTAAGCTAAGGTAAGTATAACTACTGGTCCTAAAAAGCAGAGCTTAATAAGTTAATAATTAAAGTAAACAAGACCAAGGAATAAAAAGTAGATTTACTTAAAAAGAATATTTCCTCTAAGATAAAGGACCTGGCCCTTACCCTTAGCTATAAAATTAGTAATACTAACTATAAAGGCTAGAGTAAGTAGATAGATATATTTGTTTATAACCTATAGAACTATACCCACTATATTAAGTTAAATACCGCTAAGCTAAGTACCGCTAGCGGCTATTAAGCTATATTACTATAGAATGACCTAATAGACCTAGACGCCGTTAAGTTTAGCAGCGGTAGTAATAGCCTCCCTAATAACGTCTAAAGATATTATATAAATAACAGACTTTATATAGTGTGTGGTTGACCTAGCCACTAAAAAGATACTCATAACCCCTAGTAAAACCTAAATCCCCTTCTAATACTACTGCGTTAACCCCCTCTAGCCGTAGCAGATTCTTTAATAAAGGGGATAGTAATTAAGGCAGTAACTACGGATAAGGATATAGGTTCGGATATAAAAACCTACCCCTATAATTCCCTTCCCTAACGCAGCCCTAGCTAATAGTTCTGTATATAAACTACGGATAAGTACTCTATATTACTACTAACCGCAAGACCGGCTATGTTATTAGCGAAGTACCCCCTAGCATATATATATCGTCAGAGACTAACACGTTAGGATATACTAGCTAAGACTATAGCTACTAGCCAAGCCCTATAACGTAGCTATTAAAAGGCCAACCCTTAAATTAAGTCGCCTTTAAGGGTTAGAATTATACGGGGAAGAGGATAAAAGGATTAGATTTATATTACTAGATTAGTTAAACCTTATTTTAAGCTAGCTGCTATTTAATCTTAGAACAGTAAATAACAATAAAAATTCCATCCTTATTTAGACTTACCTCTTCTTACTACGTAACCCACTCCTAGAAGTTCTTATTAAAACAGTAAGCCTTATTAATAGTAGTAGTATAGCACTAGCGTTTGCAGATAAAGACTCGCTTATAAAGAAGCATAATATTATAATAAAAAGACTCCTAGTTCTAAAACCACTCCGCCTTGCTAATAGACTTTAATCTAGCTTTATTACCCATTATTTTATAATAAAAATAATAATCGGCCACTATATAGAATCTATGCTTTTCTACGTTATAAAGTTATTACCCTTAATACTAGTAATTCTTAGAATGCCCTAGCTTAAAAAGCATAACCTAAGTATAAACTTCCCCGTTTCTAGGGCTTAAGTTTAACTCTAATTACTATACCTATAACTATCTCCTATAGCATATCCCTAATTATAACTAAGTAGCACTATATAGACGTATTACACAGCTAATGCTTAGATACCGTTAGCTAATAGTAGAAAAGGTATCTAATACTAGTAAGCTAATATATATAGTAAATAAAACAGAGATTCTGGAAGACTAGACTACCACCCTACCCCTAAAAACACCGCCCCGCCCCTAAGAATATAAACACTACTAGAACTATAAGTCCCTTATATATACCCGTTTAACCTAAGCTAGCTAATAAGATACCTAACTTTAAGTTATTTACTATATGTATATATAACCGCGCGTATAATAACTAAAGGCGTTATAGCTAAGACTAAAACCAAAGTAATTAAGACCTTCCCCCTATAACGCCTAACCTTACATCTGTCTCCCGCGCATACTATATAGGGCTACTGCCGTGTTTCCGCCCTCTAGGGCTAACTAAGCCGCGCTAGCCTAGCTGTAGCACTAGAGAACTAAATACGCCCTAAACTAGACGACATTAAATATACTTATACCGTTAATTTTACCCAGTTCTATAAATAAAAAGGCGTAAAGGTAATAAGGATTTATATAGCGGAGCTAGTAGAACTAGTTAAATAAGAAAAACACTAATAGCTACTTAAAGAGTTGCCTATAGGCCTAATAGAAGTACTAAACCTGTTAAAAAAGTCTTTCTGCTAGCTAGTGGAGGGCGACTATATAATAAAAGAAGCCCGTAAAGCGCTACCCCCTTATTTTTATAATTTTCTTAAGATAAATATAAAAACTAAGCCTAAGTCTCTACGCTAGAAGATAGTTAACTGTAACGGAACCTTGTAGTAGGAACTACAATAAGCTCGTTAATAGGCTAGGTATATAGGTAATGCAAATTAAAGTTAATAACGTAATAATAACTAGTGGAGTAGTTGCCTAATTGATTAACTCTAATTATATTCTAAGAATTACTATAAGGAAGGAACCATCTAGGTAGGGACTAAGGGTCCTTAAATACATAGCCATACTCCTATAAAATTCTTCTTATACGTAATATACGTGTGCTTTATTTGCTCTATTATAGATTATATAGATTCTATAGATTATATAGATTATATTATATAACCTTAGTTACTATTCCTTATTATATAGCTCTATCGGCTCTATTTTAGACCGTGCTTATATTAACCAACTAGCTTCTTCTAACTCTTCCCTAAGTAGTCGTAATATTATACTTAAAGCGTCCATAATACCATCTCCCTCCTTTTTATCTTTATCCTTAAAGATTCCTAATATCTCTAAGTTATTTACTAGAGGTATAATATCCGTCTAATTAATTTGGTTAATATTATTGCTTATTATACCTAAAGCAATTTCTTCTTCCTTAACTGCTTATTGTATTCGCACTATTACTGCAATACTATCTCTTAGTGAGATTATGCCGTCTCCATATTCTCGCTGTATAAGAAAGGGGTTAGTTTACATTACGTTAGCGAACCTATTTTTGCAATAACCGTCCTCTTATTTAGAGTGCACTAAAGTGAATATTTATTTGTCCTATAACGTTTGCTCTATTTCTAATACTAAATATACGCAACCTATTACTTTTAATAGTCGTCTAATTCCCTAATTAATTTGTCTTAGGGTCTTATATTTAATCTACTGCTATATAGCTTAATAATAAACTGTCTATTACTTTAGCGGAGTTATACTATTCTTATAACGTAGAACAGGAGGCTGCTAATACTTAGTAATGGGCTTTTAAGTCTCGTCTTATAGCGTCCACTTAGTTAATCCGTCTTAAAAAGGTTTATAAGAAGGTCCGTTTTAAGGAGTAAAAACTTATAGAATAGGGTCTATAAAAACTTAGTAATAAAAAAACAAATTCTCTTCTAATAGAGAAGGAAATAGATCTAAGTAATTCGGCAACTGCTCTTCTTAAGTCCCCCTTAGGTAACTTATTTTTTAGCAATCCTTTTTTATTAATGCTGCCTAACCTAATCTCTTCTAATACTCCTGTACCTTTCCTATAGCGTTTTTTAAATTCTCTAGTAGCTCCTAGGTAGTCTTAGTATAGCCTATCTACTTAACTTTATACTATATTTTGTTATTAATATCCTTATAGCTAATAATCTTTAAAACTTATTATTTATCTTCTTCCTATCCTTTATACGTGTCTGCTTTATAAACTAGTAGCTTAACATTCTTATATACTGGCTCTAGTATTATAATATACTATATAGGGTAGATCTTTATTTTAGCTAGTAGGTTTAACTTAAATATAACTAGTAAAATCCTTTATATAATTTTAAAAG
>Ga0307515_10005065_pt1 | contig 26790 bp, 13 predicted proteins | sample 17_EM_MG_FD_194513 | JGI IMG/M metagenome (GOLD analysis project Ga0307515, IMG submission 194513) | Populus trichocarpa ectomycorrhiza microbial communities from riparian zone in the Pacific Northwest, United States - 17_EM | ecosystem: Host-associated > Plants > Roots > Unclassified | place... | reverse complement strand
TTAACTTTCTTAAAGAGTTTTCTTTATTCCTCTCCCTATGCCTACGGTTCTTCTTTCTTTATTAGTCGCGTAAATAGCTTAATGTCTTTTAACTACTGCGTTATAAACCTTCTATAGTAATTGCAAAACCCTAAAAACAATCTTAACTATATAACGTTCTCTAGTTCTTGCCAATTTACTATAGCCTTAATCTTCTTTAGATCTATACTAAGTTAGCCTAGTTTAATAATAAATTTAATAAAATCGGTCTTCCTAGTAAAGAACTCGCATTTCTTAATTGCTACTAGCATCTTTTCTTCTTATAGTCTTCTTAAGACCCATTTAATGTATTCCCCGTATTCTTCCTCAGTTATTAAGTAAATAATAATATTATTAAGGTATACTATAATAAACTCATTTAAGTGTTCTCCTAATATATTATTAATACGCTTCTAGAACGTTGCTAGTATATTTATAAGTCTAAATTATATAACTAATAGTTTATATAGTCCTTCCTTTAACCTAAAGGCTGCCTTCTATTTATCGCCTTCTTTAATTCTAATCTAATAGTACGCCTATCTTAGATCTATCTTCATAAAGATTTACGCATTACTTATCCTATCTTAGATTTCGCTAATTAAAGGTAAAGGATACCTATCCTTTCTAATAATGCTGTTTAACTATCTATAGTCAACACATAACCTTAGTTTACCGTTCTTCTTTAGTATAAATAGTACTAGATATCCCGCTAATGACTGCGATAGTCTAATATATCCCTTTATAGGTTTTCTTAGACAAACTCTTTTAATGCTCTACCTTCTTCTTTGGTAAGCTTATAGATTGGAAAAAACCTTAGACTTATTCCTAGTTCTAATTCTATCTTATAGTCCTATACTATATACTCTAACAGCTTTTCACTTTCTAGTGACTATAGTTTTTTACCGTACTTATGGTATCTTTTTAGTATATAACTTAATCCTTTTTCTATTTCTTTATAGGTCGCTCCTACTTAGTACTATACCAACTTAGCTTGTTATCGCCTCTTACGGCGTTAAGTATCCCTAATATTAACTTAACCTATAATCCAATTAATCCTTAGATTGTATTCCTGTAACTAAGGTATACCTAATACTACCTCATCCCGTCCTAATAGTAGGATATTAAAAGACATCTTAATTCGTCTTCCTTTAATGGTTATCTAAATAGGTCCTATTTTAAGATTAATAATCCCTCCTCCATAGGCTATTAGATCTCCTAAAATTGTAACTAATAGGTAAGGTTCCTCCTTTTATCTGTAAGGTAATCCCATTCTCTTAACTGCTACTAGTAAGATATAGTTTCTCATTACTCTACTATCTATTAGCGCTTTAAACTGTTAATCTTACTATTTAACTTATAAATTTAGGTATTGTCCTTAAATTCCTTTAAGGGTCTAAGGCTCTACTACTAGCTCCCTCTGGTCCTATAGGCCTCTACTTTTCCTAATTATTAGCTACTTAATCCTTATACACTTAGCTCGCTCTTTAGCCAATACCTAGTTCGCTTTTTATCTTTAATATACTATAGACACATATTCTCTAGGCATTCCTACCACTATTATCCGTCTAAGTATTCTTCTATAAGGAATCTTCCTAATTAAAGTACTAAACTTCCTTCCTCTTAAACCTCTGCTAGATGCCATTTATGTATATATTTAGCATTCCTATACTGCCGCTTATCTATTATCCAGTACATCCTTATAGGGTATTTCCGATTCTTTTCTTTTAGATTCTTATGCATCTTATATATATTGTCTATACACACAATCCATAATAACGTGTAGTATGCTAGGTGCTTTAGGTCAACTCTTAACTTATCTTTATCCTTAAGTTTAAACCTTTATCGTACTGATCTAAACGTTATAACTTTATTCACGGGTACTAAAATACGTCTCTTACTTCTCTAGTCCTCTAAACGCTCCTTTAGATTCTTTAACGTTATAATTAAGGCTCCTTTAATATGCGTTATAGCCTTTTCTATAATCGGGTGGTCCTAGATAACCTTTTTATCCAACTACATATAGAAATCTTCCTACTTATTATTATGCCTCTGCCTATACTACTTTTAGTATAGCTACTAGAGTGTATACGGCCTATCCGTAAGGAAGTATCTTCTTATTACTATGTCGTAACAGCCTTTTATATATCATTCTTTAAACCTAGTTAGGATTCCTAGATCCTCTTCATCTTCTAGTTTAATAAGCTACTTAGCTCTTAGTGTGCCTGCCCTAGGCCTATTAGTAATTCTTTATACTAGCGCTCTATCCTTTATACGTCCCAATATACTAGATCTCTTATCTAGTTTCTATTCTTACTATATAATAATTCTTTATCTAAACTCTTCCATAGTTTCTTTTAGTTTACGCCTTACGCTCTAATCCTCAAAGTCTTCGCACTTCTTAATCTTAGTATTAACTTTTCGATCTTTAGTCCGAATACTATATTCTACTAGTAAATCTTCTAGGTCCATATATCTGTCTCCCAGTTTAATTACTATTTGTGCTATAGATTCTCTAATCTATAAAGAAGCCCCTTACCTCTTACTTACGGGTGTCCTAATTTATACCCCGAATTCTTAACCCCTTTAGATTCTTAATCCCGAGCTCGCTTCTATCTTAAGCTTTACTCCAGCCTTAGTATAACTAGGCTTACTTAGTGTTCTCATCTTATCTTAAGAGTCTTAAATCTTACTCATCTCGTCTTAAAAATCTTGTGCCTTTAGGAAACTTCGTCCTAAGCTTATTCGTATATTACTAAACTAAGCCATTACTCTACTCTATCGGTTATCGTCCGTTATGGGTCCTTAAGCTTACCTTATCTTGTCTTAAGAATCTTGGTCGTCTCTTATCTTATCTTAAGAATCTTAAGCCTTTAGCCTTTTGCCTTTATTAAGTGCTAAAGTAGTTTGCTGCCCTACTTCCCTTACGTCTCGCAAAGCAATAGACATCATATCTAGTGGGGTCTTAATCCCTACTAATGTTCCCTATTCTATAGTGGAATCATTCTCTACCTCTGTTATAACATCTCTTAAGTCTATATACTTCTAGTAAGCTGCCTTTATTACCTTATTATTACGAAATGCTTTACCTGTATTAAAATTATTGTCCTTAATATCCGATCTATAAGCTGGTTCGTTAGTTCCTCTACATCCTGTAGGTAATAGCTCTTATAGCCAATAGCTTACGCCATGCTTAGCGTCCTTATAAATTCGGCATACGTTATTATAATAAAACGCAAAACTTTTAATTAAACACTCTTTTGTTCCTCGCAGCATATTATTATCCCTTTATACGTATATATCGTCTACTAGTCTCATGCCTTTTACTATATGGTAACTCTACCCACTTCTATAGTCTCTAACGTAATAACCCTATTTTCCGCAATTTATATAAGCTCCCTCTTTAAACCATTTTTCTTGCTATAGAGTCCGCCTAAACGTCTTCTACTGCTAAAATCCCTAGTCTAGCCTCTACTCCTTAGACCTTTAATTACTTAATCCTTATCCTCTGGGTTTCCATAGTTATTTATTTCCCTTCTTAGTTTCTTTAGTACCGCTTAGGTCCATTAGCTCTACGCTATACTATAGTTTTTAACTTAGCTTTTGTTATTACGTACTTTGCGCCTTATATAACTATAGAACTCTATCCTAACCTCTCTTAGCCTGTTCCCTTTAGTAGATCCAATTATTAATCTTAATCACTTAATCTATTAGTTCCCTTAGGGTATCTACATCTTCCATTAGGATAATCACGTCCTAAACTTTAGCCTTAAGTCCCTACTTATACTGTGCTATAAGCGCCCTATTATTCCACTCTACTTATATTGCTAGTGTCTAGAACTATATTATATACTTAATTGCTAAAGTTTATTGCATAAGGTTCTGGAGTTTTCTTTCCGCTATAATTGTTTCTTCTAGGTCTCCAAATATCTGCGTAAGTTGCTCTACGAATCCTTCCTAACTTAAGAACATAAATCGCATATCTTAGTTAGTGGTCGTTATTCCATTTGCCTATATCTCCGTAAGGTAAAATTTAAACCACTTAAGTACTTTTCCTAATAAGAATAGTCCTATATAGGCTATCCAATCCATAGGTGTCGGTAACTTTACTCTTTCTTACGAGACCTTAAAATACATCTGCGTAAGAAATCCTTTAAGCTTTAACCTTTCTCCTATAAATCTCTCAATTAATAGTAGCTTAATTTTTACCGCTCCTATTCCATTAAGTCTTTCTTCTAATACTGCATTGTTAGCTGTTAACTAGTTAACTATTTCTTATAATTATCCGACTGTCACTAGTTGCTATAAGTCAGTATCTGCTATACTAGTGTCGTTACCTAATCTTAAAGTAGTTACTGCCGTCAATAGCGTTATAGTGGCTGCTTTTAGTGGCATATTATTCGACTTCTTATATTAATACCGTAACTAGGTAGTGATTATGTAACGAAACCTTATAGCAAGAACTACGGTGGGCTCATTATTAGGCTAGGTGTATAGGAAATATAAGTATAAAAGTCAACAACGTAATAATAACTGGTAGAGTGGTTGCCCAATAGATTAACTCCAATTATATTTTAAGAATTACTATAAGGAAGGAACTATCTAGGTAGGGACCGAGGGTCCTTAAATACACAACCGTACTCCTATAAAATCCTTCTTATACGTAATATACGTGTGCTCTAACTGCTTTATTACGGATTATATAGATCCTACAGATTATATAGATTACCCCACGTGACCTCGGTTACTATTCTTTGTCATATAGTTCTACCGGCTCTATTTTGGACCGTGCCTAAATTAACCAACTAGCTTCTTCCGACTCCTCTCCTAGTAGTCGTAACATTGTACTTAAAGCGTCCGTAACAGTATACTATTTCGCTAGTTGCTAGATAGTATAGCAAGTTTCGTCCTAAGTTAAAATGGATATTATTATTAGTAGCTCTTAATAGTGCTATAATATTTGTAAACATAGTAGGTACTAATACTATATAGGATAGCTTCATTTTTGAGCTCCTAGTAGGTATATTAATAGTAATCGTTACTATTCTATAAGCTTGTATTTTTTCAAAATTTCTATTAGCAATTAAGTAGTCGTCTTCTACAGCTAGGTAGGAGAAGGTAAAGTCTTCTTAGTTATTATAGACGTGGGTATCTATACTAGGGTTAAGTATCCAGGTGTTCTGGAGCTTGAATGGAAATTGACTAGTACTAAATACGGCAGTATGGCTAGTTGGGGTCTTAGACGGTAGGGTTTTAGAATTAAAATCTATTGTAGATTCTATATTCTTCTTTACTTCCTATTCTCTTTTTAAGATAAGGTTAATAATGTGTTTAATCTAAGGTATAGATGAGATTTTTTCATCTACTTCCTTCTAGATGTTTAGGTTTGGCCTCTATCCTTAAGGGCGCTTCCGCTTAATAATATAGAAGTAGTCGCCAAATTAATACTTAAGGCCGTATACGCATATCTTATTCTATTTAGAATTGGAATTAAAATTGCCGTTAGAATCTAAATTAGGATTTAAATTGCCTAGGGTTATAAAGGTAGAGCTATTAGTAGTAGTAGCAGAGGATACTGCTTGCTATATGCGGTAGTGCTCCTTAAATTCCTTAATTAGGTCAATAATAGATAGGGCTTCCTTATTCTTACGTTTCTTATAAATAAGGTCTACTTCTAGAGCCCTTGCGAAGCTAGAAGAAATAGGCTAAATTACTTAAACAAAGTTGTAGTGTGGCCTAAAGCCTTATACGTCTGGTAGGTCTAATTACTCAGTAAGCTTATAAACGTTCCTCCAGCTGTTCAACTATTTATCAATACTCTGTTTTTTATTATAGGCTTTTAAAGCCGTGTATTAAATAAGGACGTTATGCTTTTAACCTAAGGTGGTAGGGGTAAGCGCTTTCTTAAGTGCTTTAAGCCGTTCGTAGACCGTATCTAGGCCGTTAATAAGGGGAAGGTAGGCTACCGACGTTATACGCATAATGTAGTTGCTAATATTATTAATAGCCTGCTCTTACTTCTAGTGTATTTAAAGATCGTCTTTATACTTAGCGTAGAGCTAGTTATAGATAGCGAATTGGTCTTATTCTAGCTGGGTTATTAATGTAGCTATAGGTCGTACGTCTGCTGGTATAGGCCGTTTTGGTGGTTCTAGCGTTAGAAGCTTATCTTTCTTCTTAGACGGGTCGATATACTGCCATACTTTGTTAGTTTTGGTAGTGTCTTAGATAATAAAGAACCACTATATCTAATTAGAAGGCTAGTTAAGGATAAGGTTAACTTTTAATTCGCTTATAGTTGTTATTTTTAGGATTTAATAGGTTAGGCAGGGTCCAATTAGTGGCTTGGCGAAAACCTTATTTTAATATTCCAAACTCTTGATTTAATTCGTTAGTTCGTTCGTCGGTTAGGTACATACGTTAACTAGGGTCAATCATCTGTTTGTTTAATAGGTAAAGAAGCTTAAGACACCGTAAAGGTAGTAGAAGTAGTGACTTCTTAAATAAGGTAGTAGATTAATTGTTTAGTAAGCGCTAAACGTATAGATTAGATATAGTACGGTAGGCAGGCCGGGCTTATAACTGTAAGCTTTGCAGTATAAAGGATTAAATAAACGACTTAATTGTGAATGTAGCTCTAGAGCCTCTATATATACACGAAGAAGGTAGAGGTAATAAGACATAATGGGGTAATAGGTAACTGAAATGGGAACAGTGATCTGCAAGTAATATTGATCTGCGATCAATATATAGGGTGGCGTTAACGCTGTCTTGGAGCCTTCTAAGCGGTAATCTTATATCTTAGCACAGTGTTGGTAGTCGGTTATATTAAGCGTAGCTTTAGGAGAGCCTAGGCCTTCTATAGTTATATAGGTTGGTCTAGAGCTCTTAAAGTCTTTAACAACTTAGGCAACACCAATAAATACACAATTTTCCTTTAATACACTCTTTTCTCTCTCTTCTTACTGCTTAATTCTGACTAATTATAACCGCTTAACAGACTAACAGACTGACAGCTTAACAGCACTATTAACTTTCCATCTAAAAGACATCGTACCCTTCTATATATTTTATGGCATTCTATATAGGGACAACGGCAAGCTCTTTAGACTAGAAGTCTGGTACTTTATATATAGGAGATATATAGGAACGATTTAAAACTGTAATAAAACAACTAAGATAAAGAAGCACGGGTATATTAGTAACTAGTGCGCAGCCACTACTATAAAGAATAAACCGACGACACTTACCAAACTCTTTATACGGGAATAGTAGTTAGTAAGCAGCAACGAGAAGGCGAGTACGTAGTATAGTAAGACAAAGGATAAAAGGAAGGACTATAGTACACTAGGAACGGTAGAGAAAAGTCTTTTATATTTTATTTACTATATTTGCAACGGTCTATACTATTATTCCCGCATTTATTAGAGCTACCTTTAAATTTATAATAATGGCGACAGTACTAGTAAAGGGACTATTAGGAATGTTAGGCCCATTCTATAATAATAGTAAGGGCGCTAAAAAGAGAGAGGAAAGCAAGCAGCCTATTAAACCGCAAAGCTCTCCTAAACTAGGGCATGCGATACTAACCCTAACTCCCGTAATATTAGGGACTAACGACTCTTAATAGATAAAAAATAAGGGTTATAAGGTCCCCCTACCTATTCCTAGAGAAACTATAGGTCCGCTACCTTCTACTAAACCACTAATAGAATGAGAGAAGGTATATATTATAGCCTAGCCTATACCGGCTTTGGGAACCCCTAGGACCCCTTACTTTACAGAATAAAATATATCGCAATTTATTAAACAATATAAGCGGCTATATATCCAGTACTATGTTATAGACAGTAAGAAGTATTAAGGACTTCTAGAGTATTGCAACTATTAGATAAGGATATAGATCCGAAGTCTACCTAAGTTTACTATTAGTAACTAGATAGAACTTATAGGAAAGCTTAAGACAGACTACTAAGAAAGTAACTACCTTTAATAAGTTAAAACGGTAGAATTCTTAGAAGCCTATATACTATAGTATAGGAATAATCTACCTAGCAGTATACGCGAATACTATAGGCAGTTTACGTTAATCTCCTAAAAGGTTACTAAGGCTAGCAATTTAAAAAACTATAAATAAGGATACTGGTTCGCAAGAGGACTCCTATTTAAATACTAAAGATATATAATAACTAAAGTAGGAGCTGACCCTAATAGGTAAGAGTCTTTTAACTTTTACCTACTAAAGAAAGCTATAGAAAACAGGCTTAATTTGTATAAAGGCGCTAATTAGTTATTAATAATAAATCCTAAGGAATGAGGCCTTCGTTAGCTAGTTGGACAATTCTATAATTAGCAACCAGCTATAATAAACCAAAGAGATACTACTCTTTAACCACCTATAGTCTCTTAGCTAAGCAAGTTAGCAAATACTCATTAAACAACTTAGGAAATAGACCCTAAACTAGAGAAACTCACTAATTAACTCCGGAAGCTTAAGCTTAGGATAGTTAAATTAGCAGGCGTTATATCTTTAATGCCGTTCTTAGATAGGATTTGCTAAGATTTAATATAGTATATACAGCTCCTAAATAGGGCGTTAATACGTTAAGAATAAATAGACCCGTAACCGGCACTAGGTAATAATAAACCGCAGCCGCCCTATAAGGGAGCGCTATAAAAATAATATAAGCCGGGCCTAGGAAGGTATAGAGGTGTTATAGCGACTTAGTTAATCGAGGCACGAGCGCCGTTTAGAACGTATGTAAGCCTATACAATTAGAATGTCTATAGACCTAGATATTAAGATAAGGAGCAAAAGGTGGAAAAGGACACGTCTATATATATATGCTAAGGCTTAAGCGAGCCCCCTAATTAGATCCGTTACGGTGCCGTAATATTACCCCCCCCCTTTAAAAAAGCTTGCCCTTAAGCTTTGTCCTTAGGTGCTTGTCGTCTACCTCTTGTAGTTATTTGCTGTAGGTGGGGCAGTAGTAGTTAATAAGATGCTGTAGGCAGAGTAGCGAGGGTTGATCGTAGTTAGTAAGGGTTTTAATATCAATATTGGCCAATCAGATTGATCAATATTGACACTAATTAATATTGGCGAGTATTGGTTACCTTAGTAAGCTTAGACGTGATTTTTTAGCTAGCGTTAGAATAACCTACGCCGTCTTCCGAATTGCAAAATTATGTCTGAGGGCGTTTGGCGAGTTTTGTTAAAATCCTAAACAAAATCCGCAAAACGGAGATTGCGGATATCTAATTTATTTATTTATATAACGCGTTATTATTGCTAAAAGTTTATATATTATTTTTAAGACTTAGGGCTTTTAAATGGTATGAATTTTATAATACGACTATTACTTAGTCTTAACATCAATTTTGTTAAAGTTAAAAAACGCGTTATTAAAAACCTAAGAATGTATTGTTCTTATTAAATGGTCTACTAATATTGATAAAACTATATAGATATGTAGATATCTACTACTTAAAGCCATTGCAACACCTAGTAGGTGCTATAGTTAGGTCCTTCCTTAAAAATATCCTCCCTTGGCCTGGAGTGCCTCTACTACTGCTAGGCGTTATATCCGTATAAAAAACCTACTATGGCTCTAAAGAAACCCACTAGACGTTGGGGTCGGAAGTCTATAGTTAAATGGGAACGCTAGCAGGTCTCGTAGAGCTCGTGGGAGCTAGATAATTGTATATAGGAGGATCTTACGTCCCTAGTAGAGAGGCGGTTATAGGACGTGTAAGACGAGCTTCTGGCCTTATGGGAGGCAAGCAAAGATGAATAGTTAAGCGCGATAGATAGAGCTATTAAGCTTCTATATCCGTACAGCGGACGACCTAGTTAAATTGAGGTATTAAGACGGGTAATGTACGGGCGGAGGGACTTGTTCCTAGCGGCGAAGATATTATAGGGTAAGAGTATAATAATGTAGGCGATTCTATTACTGGTTTAAGCTTCTGTTGCTATTATTATATTGCCTCTAAACGTAATTGGAGAGGAGCAGCTATTAAAGATACGGGCCATTCTAGAAGCAAATCCCGTATTTATATGTGCGGAGGTGATAAAAGCGTATGCGGATATCCTAAAACATATTAAGGCAGGTTAGTTTATGTATATTCTAGTATTGCTAGAGTTGCTATTAAGTAAACGGTTCCACTATATCCTTACTTAGCCCGCTTTTCGCTCGCATGTTTCCTTGGTTGTAATTAATAAGTATTATTTAGTTGCTAACTAAGGTAAGAGCTTCCGGCCCTATTACGTACAGCTCTTTAAGGTGTGATTACTGCTTAGTCTAACAGTGCCGTAGTTTATATATACTGCAACACTTAATGAGGAGACGTATATAAAGGTGATGAAGCTAGCGGGGTTTTATTAGAGTACGACGGATCTTAAACAAATGGATATTAATTGGCCTGACCTATCTATTATTAGGGGCTATATTAAGAGGAGGGATAAGAATAATTATAAGGCACTATTCTTTGTTATTAATGTTGGTCACATAGGGTGACTCACCAATAACAACTACTCGAGTAGGGTTACAGTGATATTAGTTGATAAAGCTTATTAATTAGAATAAGGAAGGGCGAGGAGCTTAAGGCTCCTCGCCACGCTAGTGCCGCGGCGACACGTGATGGCAACTTGCCATTACGTGACGGCAGTTTGCTGTACGTGACGGCAAATTACCTCATTCCCGACACTAGCAACTCTTCTTTTATAGTTACCCTCTATATACAAATACTACTTAACTATTATAATAAATATAAAACCTCCTTACTTACTATTGCTATTATAATATAAGTCTCACTATCCTAAAATTTGCCTCTTAGCACGTGGTGCTTTCTTGCTGAGGAGTTATAGGTAGATATTATGTTAGGGCCGTTAGGGCCGCTAAGGCGCTAGCTATAAGTAAGCTAATAGCAATTTTCCATACCGGGTATAGAAAATCCTAATTAGCTGGTTGAAATTAGGGTCTGTAAAGCGTTATACTCTTACTCCCTTTTAACCCAACCTTTAACTCATACACGTAAAGTATTTGTATTAATAAACGTTTCTAGAGCCTTATTTGGGTTTACCTTTATTATTATATTTACTAGGTTATCTTAACCGTTAATCCATTAAATCTTAAAGAGTTCTTACCATTTATAGAATTAATAAAGTGCCATAATATTGATTATAAGGCGCTTCTTTTTTGTAGTATTAAGCTTAACTAAGCACTTATAGAGGGAGTATAAGTTGGTATATACAATTATAGGGATAATAGGAAGTTCAAGTTGATCTATAATTATCTTTAAGGTAGTTCTAATTATAATTGCTATATTAACTCTGCTAACTATTCTATATATCTCTAACGCTAAAACGCTTTAAGTAATACGCTTACTCTTAGTTAAGCTCTAATAAATAAAATTGCCATAAATCGTAAAGTCATTCTCTCCAGTAGATTTATTTGCGATAATAATCTTATATCCTAGCTAGGAGCTAAAATCTTTATTATTTATAAACAATTTATTAACAAATATAAAGAGCTTAGCGGTGGGAAGATTAATAGGCACATAGAGTAGTCCCCGGTTAAGATGGTTTATTTACTAAAAGAGACGCTTATTTAGGGTAAGGACGTTATCCTTAGTTAGTTCCTAGTATTAAGCGGTAACAGAGAGATTAAATAAAGCCTTAGGTTAATAGATAAAAGCGATATAAGCTTTATAAGCGCGTTGCTCTATATATCCTTATTTTAGAGAATTAATATTAATAACGTTAATTTTTTTGCCTTAACCCTTCTAGCATAAAGTAATAGAATCCTTATTTAGGGAGAGGACATATCTATTAAAGAGTAATGGTGTTGTTAAATTAAGCTTTTCCTTTAGCTTTGCTATAAGATTTGCCTTTACTAGCTCATCTTCTTTAAAAGCTAAGAATCGGTTATCTCCTAAGATAATTGTATTATTAGTTTATATGCCAATAATTCCGAATAGAGTTCCTATAGTTATAATAAGGAAGTATAGATTAAATATAGAAGTAGTTATTAAAAGCTTCTCTTTATAGTGCTTACTGTAGGTAGCCCACTAATAAGTTCCTACCTCTATAATTCCATATAATGGCTTAAGCACAACCATAATTATATCTTTGGAGTATTAGTGGCGAATTTACTCTAAAAAGTATACTAATATTAAGCGCCGAAGGTGCGTCTCTAATTAGGTGTAGGCCTAAGTAATATCTTACAGATAGACTACTATTTTATTCTTTATTAGGGAGGGAGCTAGTATAATAATAACTTACTGACTGGCTCGTTAAATCGTAGGAGATTGTATAAAAATTACCTTCTTACTATTATCGTTATAGCCTTAAATAATAAGCCTTAATTTCTTAAATAGGGCATTAATAGCTTTGCCTTTAATCTTATTAACTATTCTTAACTTAAAGATACAAACTTTATTAAACTTAGTAGGGTTATACTTCTTAAATTTAAAGACCCCTCTTATAATAAGACTATTAATCTCCTACTTATCGGATGCTTAGAAAGAAGCTCCTAAAGTTATAATACGACCTTTCTTTTAGAGCTGTTTTGCGAGTTCAAAATTAGCCTTCTCCTTAGCTATTATAAAGGCCATCAATAGCTTGACTCCATTCTTAATGGCGGCAATAAATTGCTCTTTAAAATTAATAAGATATTAGTAATTTTATAATCCCTTTAGGCGACCTCTACCGCGTCGTGGTTACGGCGTATCTACTACAATTATATTAGGATTATAGTCGCCTTCTAGAGCATATTAATCGTAGCTCTCCTCTAGGGTATCTTCTATAGTATCCTATAAAGGCTTAAAACTGTTATCTTTATAGTAAGGCTTAATAATAGTTAAACGGAATTAAGTGGGTCTATAAGGTATCTAAATAGTATAAGTTTAACTATTAATTATAATAAGTTAATGTAGGCCTAACCATCCTCCCTTTTTACGCCATACGCGTACCTTAGACTAAAGTGGCAGATTAAGCATAGTTAAGGTATTTAGGCTATTTCTTATTCTTAATACGTCGTTAACCTAGCGTATAGCATAGAGATATTATACCTCCTTTATTGCCTTGCGAATAGCCTTAGCTTATTATACAATAGAGGGAGATAGTAGAGAATTATTAGTTATTTAAGGGTAGGCGCTAAAGACTAGTAACGTAGGTACAAGTCCATCTAGGCCAGCAGAATCGTTAATAGCTTTAACAGCTATTTATAAGGTAAGTTCTTCACTAGCGTCCTCTAGTTCTAAAGAGATAATCTTATATACGCGGCGTAATGGCGCGTAATATTATTTTACTTTTTTAACACTATTATATACCTTAATAGGGACTTCCTTAACCTTAATTGCTATTGCCTTTGTCTATTATTAAAACTCTATAAATAAGAAGTTCTTTCCTACATTATAGACGATTTAATTAGGGGGTTCTAGGTAGATATTAATCTAGTATAATTAAAGGGTATTTTATACGTTTCTAGCTAATATATCCTTTAAGAATTATACAGCTTAGAAGGAGGTTAAGAAGTTAATAACTTAGAGTACTAGCTTACCGCTAAAATATATAACGTTAACAATAATATAGAAGTTAAAGTTATAGTTATTTTTAAGGGTGAACTTAAATCGGCCAAGGGACTTCTGGTTTATTTAGTATTAATAATAGTACTTTATAAAATGCTTAATTACCTTAACCTTAACTTTATGGCCTACCTACTAAAGAACCCTAAGTAATTAGTAAACAGATAGGTGGCTAAAACAACGGTATAGTTGACGTAACTCTAATTTAGTTAAATGGCTTTAAGCAACACTCTTTTCTAGTTAATAAAGGAGTAACTAAGGGTAACCCTATTTGCGTACGACGGGTACCTAATTATCTCCCTAAATAAGTATATTCTTAAGGTTATTAAGCTTAACGCCTAATTTATCTATATCTCTAATACAAAATAGAAATAGGGTGTTTGTAGGAATGACGTAAAAGGTGATATACCCTAAGGGGGTTTGGACCCTAATTGTGCTAATAAAGATTATAGTACCCTTGCCAAAACGAATCGTATATTAACCTACCGTTAAATGGTTAATCTAAACAGAGCTATTAAGCTGCTAAAGGGCTTAAACTTAAGGTTCTCCTGCTATAGATACTCCTGCGGCTCTAGTATCTAGTATAATACTATAGAAGACGTTCGCTGAGTATCTATTATTAAAGGAGAACGCGGAACTCTCCCTTGGCTTATTAAAGATATCTAACTTTATAGTAAAATAGAGCGTAAATTGGTTATTAAGAATAGTAACGGTTTATATGCTATCTACCTTACCATACTTAGTAAAGTATTGGTTGGGTAAGTACTCCTCAATTTCTATATCCATAAGGAGCTATTCGGCCTTATTAACCTTACCCTTAAAATCTTCTACGCCTTTATATTAAACTAGAAAGCTTTAAAAGTAGGCTGTAGTAACCTTATAATTTCTAACGTTTCTTATACTCTGGCGGAACTTATTATATACCTCCTTTTATTTATTAAAAGAATACCTAGTTAACTAGTAATTTGGTTTCTTATAAACGTAGCACTTCTTTTAGTAATTACTTTGAAATGAACCTCTATAAGGACCTCCACTTTTACCTTATAGTCGTTAATTATACCCTCTGCCGTATTACCTACCCCGGCCACTATATATTTAATTAGTCTAGTTATAATTATATTGGTTAAGCAGGTTAATTAAAGTAGGTTAAAGTTAGGCATTAAATTACTATACTTCTTAAGAGCGTAGAGTGGTGCTAATAAAAGATCTTAATTAAGCATACACTCCTTTATAAGTATTTGCAGGATTAAAGAGAGTAAGGTTATATTCTTTAATACCTTAATATGCGCTGATGACTTAATTATATAGGCTAAAGTCCTTTTAATATAATTTGGATAAACTACGCTAAATTATCTAAAGTTAATTGAAGAGCTTTTAAAGATAATTAAGCCGAGGGATACCTGGGTTTGTAGTAATAATCCTTAAAAAGGTAGTCTCTCTCTATTCTAATATATACTGCTGTTTATTCTCTTCTATTTTAAAGTGGTATTTTAACTTATATATTATACGGTTAAAATTGTATCCTTTTCCTACTAAATAATTATAATAGAAGGTACTAGCTTGGCCCTTAAGCATAACGGAATAGGCGTTATAGTATTAATTAGACTCTATTCCTACCTTCTAGTAATAGTTATAGAAGATATATAGTTTCGAATTAAGAATATTATATAATTCCCCGCCAAACTTCTTTTTTTAATTTAAATAGAGCTTTATAAGCTCTATAAGCAATTTTAAACTGCCTCTAATTTAAGATTAAGATAGAGAAGGTAGGAGTTGTATTATAGGCTGCAGTGGGGACATAGGTCTGGTTAGTAGAGTCTAAAGGTTAGTAAATCGCGAAGTAAGGGGATCTTATACTTGCTCGTGTTAAGAGGCAGTAGTTAAAGTTATGGGTTAAATTGGTGGATTCTGGGGAACTAAAGATAGAGGTAGAGGTGATGGATATAGAATGGAAGAACTTATGCCTAGAGCAATGGAATTAGAACGCGTCTTTTGTGGTGTATTACTTAGATTTTATTGTAAGTTAAGCTTCCTTATAGTGCGTAGTTAGTGCTTAATCTCTTATATAGTCTATTTATACTCTTCTTTTACGTTAAGAACCTGCTCCTAAATGTTGTCTCTAATAGTACCCCCATCCTTAGGGACAAATACTTTATTCTTCTAAAGGAAGTTACGGAAGTTCTATACGATATCTTTGTTTACGGGGGCCTATATTTCCTTTGTCCATCTAATAAAGTCCTCCTTTATACATTCCTATAGCGCGGTATTATTATATTTACTGTCCTTATAATATGCCATACGGTATAATAAAAATCCATTTAAGTCTTGTTTATTAGCGTTTATAAGGTTAATTATGGCTTTATTCTATATCTTTGGGTTAATATCTTCCTTATACTTCTTTGGGTAGGTTAACGCTATAGTAGGTATAAAATCGACGGGGTGTTATACGTTGAAGGTAGGTAGGATTTTCGGTTTTGTAGGATCTTGTAGGTTTGCTGTCAAGAGGTAGGCAATTTAAGATGTTGTTTAACGCGTTTTAGACGTTAACTTGGGACCTTAGGTTTAGTGATACTTCTGACCTAAAGTACTTAACCAAATCTTTGTAAACGCGGTTGTTCTATATAATGGACGCAACTTAGTATCTCCTAGTACTTAGTAATACTTCTATTACTAGTTTTCCGTAAGTTTAAGGTAGCACGGTATCGCCGGGATCCATTCTATATGAGCGCATATGGCACCCCTGTACGAGACTATCTCTTCTATTCGAAAACCTAACTGCTCTATAGTTGACTGTGTATTCAACCACTAATTAGTATTAGTTACATAGGGTGACTTACTAATAACGACTACTCGAGTAGGGTTACAGTGATGTTGGTTAATAAAGCTTATTAATTGGAATGAGGAAGGGCGAGGAGCTTAAGGCTCCTTGCTACGCTAGTGCCGCGGCGACACGTGATGGCAACTTGCCATTACGTGACGGCAGTTTGCCGTACGTGACGGCAAATTGCCTTATTCCCGACAATTAAAGAGGCATTTAAGGAGGCGGTAGTAGAGGATGATTATATATCTGTAACCCTTGGCCAGATATCCGCATTATTTAGCTAAACGCCCGTAGCGCCTAGTAGGATATCCACATCTTCTAGTTAAATATCTACTACCTCTATTTATTAATTAGTCGGGCGGATTTAAAATCTGGTAGGAGGTATTGTATAGCTAAAGGGGTAAAAGGTTTTAAGTCCCGAATTAATTCCTAAGATAATAATCTTTCTTTATGCTAAAAACCATATCCGTGGGTGTATAAATACTATCCGTTCGTGGCTTATAACTAAGGGCTATACTATTAAGCAGGCTAAAATAGCAGTGCGGAGTTATTATGCAATATTATCCGAATGTAATAAGAGTAGGGAGTATTAAAATTTCTATGCAGAAGACTTACCTACCTGTATTTTTATTATATCGGACGCCCTAGCCTATGGTGCGGATATTTTAGATATTATCCGTTCTATTGTATACGGTTATTATCCCAATAAAAGCCTAAATATAATATTGCAGCGATTCGGACGGGCCGCCTAACGTAATAGTATTACTGGATATGTAATTATTCTTATTAAAGACTGGTATAAGGGCGCTTTTGCGGATATTGTACCGCTAAAGCGAAAGTCTTAAAAACCTACAGCCCCTTTATCTACCCGACTCGGCCGTGACTTTATTGCTGTTAGGATGGCAATATAAGAGGATAGGGTAGTGGATTTCGCCAGCGATCTAGCTTTATTCGTTATAATTAATAGTAATATTATCTCGCAGGTATCTACTTGGGAGGAGGAGGATTAAATACTTAATAAGAATATAACATTATTAGCCCTGCTGATTGAGTATATAGAAAAATAGAAGAGGGCGAAGACTAATGTAGAGAAACGGGCGGTACTTTTAGATATATTGTACGAGCTCGCGAATAAAGCTACTGGATGTCTATGCAATATTCTGCTTAAGCTATATAAGGAGACAAGTCCGTTATTTAAAGGTCCACGCTGTTGCTCTAATTGTGATAATTTATTATAGGCTTATAAGGAGTATGATATTGTTGCACTATATACTAGAAATATTGCGAAGAGCAAGTACTTAAAGGATTTATTTATAAGTGTTAAGAAGTAGATTAAAGGATGGCTTAATATAATATACTAGGATGCAGTTTAGAGTTTAATTTCTAGTTATATTATATCTGACGATTAAATCCGCATGCTCTATATCCAACCTTCGCTAACTTACGAGGGCCTTAAGCGGATATTGCCCGAATGGGATTACAGCTTCCTAGGAGATGAAGTGGACGCGCTTATCCGCTTTATTTGTGAGGAAGAAATATAATGCTTTAGTACTAGTGTTTTATAGGTTATGTTGCAATCTAGTAGACGTGTTGCCGTATCTAGAAGCTCGTTATAGACGCCTTTGCTATTAATGGGTTAATAGGGACCTGTTGGTGCATTAACTATAAGGAGTGCTAGCCTTAATTAACCGTTGTAAACCGAAGTATTACCGCCTTTATAGCTATTATTAGCATCTAGCTTATAAATGGATATAACCGAGTCTTAAATATCTTAGCTTGTATTAACCTAAGACTTATAGGCGAACTAGTTCTAGACTACGTATGCCACTCTATCGCAGTTATCTTAATAGCTGGATATTTAATATCCGTATACTCTGGATATACGGCTACCCGCTCGAAAATCGTCTAGTGTATATCCGTAGTACCCTTAACTTGGCCTTCGGCATTCTAATAACTCCCTATAGCGCCTTTATTGTTCTTAACAGCTTCTTAATATAGCCCTGTACTATTCTTATAATTCTCTACTACCTTAGTTTGTATCTCGGAACAACCTAGGTGTTAGTCCGCGGTATAGCCTTTAAGCTCCGCAGCAGAAGTCCGATAGTATTATTGGCTTAAATATAGGTGGCGCTAGTCTATAGCGTGGTGTTTGATCTCCGCAGCGATCTCCGCCCTCTAAACTGGGCGTAGTTTAGAATTCGCGTGCTAATGCTTAATCCCTACCTTCTAAATTAGGTGCGACTTAGAATTTATAGCCTAATGTTTGATTTCCGCTCTCTAAACTAAGTATAGCTTAGAACCTGCAGCCTAGCGCTTAATCTCCGCCCTTGGGTTTAGATGTGACGCAGCCAATATTAGATCCGCCTTGTAGTAAGAGAAAACAAAAGGACGTGTCTGCGCGCTTTAAAAGTAAGAAATCCGCTTACTAAGTAAACCTAATATCCGCTTATAACCCTTCTTTAGCACCTTAATTAAGCGGCGATTCTATATTAATGTTACTTCGCAAGTTAACTAGACGGCGCCTACTTACTTTAATTAGTAGTAACTTAACTATAAAGGATTTGCGCGTTACAAATAAGCGTATATGAGGTGGTTGATATTTACTAAGGTGAGTTATAGCAGCGATTATTTGTTAGTAAGCTAATTTAATAAAATCTATAGCGTGGATATTTACCTTTAATCAACCTCCACACCTTTTACCTTATAGCATTATACCGCAAACTTTATCATTGTTGTTTTATCTACTATCTATAATGCCTTCTTCTATACCTCTAAATACGTCTAATAGCTATTTAGTTAAGAAACTTGATACGCGTGACGTTGACGATAAAATAATTAAGGACGCTTTTAAGGACGCTCTTTCTTTTACTAATCCTTTAGAATCTCTACCTAGAGAGTAAGCTTTCTAATACTAAATTATTACTGCAGCTAATATAATTTTAGGAAATACGTACTAAAGCACTCTTTGTTGGATCTAGCAGAGCACTATAATGAGGTTATTGCGAAATCCGCCGGAAATCCGCTTACCTCTTTACTGCCTGCCTTTTTACCGCCTCCTTCTTTACCGCTTGCCTCTTTACCGCCTGCCTTTAAGCCGCTTGTTTCTTTATTGCCTGTTACTTCTAAGAAGTTTAATCCTTATTGTACTTCTACTTCTTTTAAGAGGTAGGCTGATAGAATTGCTGCGCAAAATGTTTAGTATAAGATAGCCTTTAAATTGTATATGTTAACTATACTCTTTTACTATCTTATTTACTAATTTACCTCTTATAGTAACCTAATAGAAATGTTGGAGATTTTAGATAATAATAAAGAGAATAATCTTAATAACGCCGACTCTTCTAAAAGCCCTCCTCTATCCTCTTATAATCTCCGCAGCCCTTATAAGCTCCGTAGTACGCAGACGGCCTAAGCTATAATATTGGATATTGATATGAACAAGCGCCTTCCTATTTAAGTGCTGTTAGTAAATAAATGGTATACCCTAAAAGCTAGTGCTTGGGAAAATATAAAAGAAGCTTGCTAGCGGATATATACTTATATCCAGAATATTAAGGGTAGCTCTAGTATGCTGCGCGATCTGCTATGCGCTTTATGCGTAAAGTAAGACTATAAATGTCGCGTTTATAAGCAGAACTCTGGGCCACATTTTAGAGGTGTGTGCTTAAGATATCGCTTAAGTGGCAGGTCGTGCGAAAAGGTATGTGCTAATAGTATACTATTATTCTATCAGCTAATATGTATATAGGATAGTTTGCTAAGGCTAGAGCCGGTTATACCTTAGCGCAAAAAACGTGCGTAATTAGCCCCTATAAGTAGTCCAGCTGGAACGCCTACTAAGAAGGTATAATATCCGCATTTTAACAATACGGATATTGCTGATATTTGTATAGCTTTATACCCGTACTATCCCCCCTCCGGAGATCTTTTCTTCCCCTAAGACTCTTACTTGTAGTGATATGCGTAGCCGTAGGGATATCCGTTTTGCCGCTGCTCCTTCTACTCTTTTACTAATTCCTAGCACGCCTGGTGCTGCTTCTAGTATTACTGCCGCTCCTACTGGCACGGAAAATGTTGGGGTGTATTTAGCAATTGCTATTTCCATACGCGTTAATATAGTTCGCGAACAGGTAACTAAGATAGCGAAAGATGTTTAGGCTATAAATCGCCGGTTAAGTAAGCTTAAAGATTCTCTAAGTGAGATAAAGGATGAGCTTGCGTTTATGAGGCGTAGTATTATAGCACTTATATGTAATGCCGGGTTGCTAGATATAGAATTTGAGTAGATACTAGTTAGCTGTTGCTGCGGGTTAACTGTTATTACGGGTTTAGAGTAATAAAATAGTAGTTTTTACCTCTCTGCTACTATGTAAGTAGGAATTAAGTCTCTACCTTATATTTAATAGGTATAATTAATATTATGATATCCGTATACGCTAAGATAAAGATATCTGTATATGCTAAGATAAATATATCTGTATTAGCTAAGATGAAGATATCTATATAAGCTAAGATAAAGATATTTATATATCCACACCGTTGATTATTACTAAGGTAAGTTACTATAGTAGCAATTATTTGTTAGTAAGCTAATTTAATAAAATCGGTAGCGTAGATATTTACCCTTAATTAACCTCCGTACCTCTTCTTCCTCCACTAACCCTTTACCTTATAGCACCGCACTATAAACTTTATTATTGTTATTTTATCTACTGTCCCTTTGCATTCTACTACCTATAATGCCTTTATTTACACCTGTAAATGATATTAATGCGAATAATAGTAGCTAGGCGGTTGAGGAACTTAATATGCGCGAAATAAATAAGGATGCTGTTAAGCACGCTATAGCTGCTTTTACTAAGCCTTTGGACTTTGTTCCTAAAGAGTAAGCTTTCTAATACTAAATTGTGCCTATAGCTAATGTAGTTTTAGAAAATATGTACCGAAGCGCTCTTTATAGGATTTAGTAGACAATAAAAATATAGATAGAGCAAAATCCGCTGAAAATCCGCGCACCTTTTTGCTGCCTATATCTTTGCCGTGGACTACTTTACTATCAGTTTCTTCGCCGTCCGCTTCTTTGCTATCTACCTTTCTATTACTACCACCTAATGCCTTTAAAAGGAGGCTTAATAAGGCTCGTTTATCTTCTTTTCTTAGAAAGTAGGCTAAAAAGGCTGCTGATATAAATCTGAAGACCAAGATAGCCATTAAATCGTATGTGTTAGTTATACTATTTTAATGTCTTATCTACTAATTTACCTCTTATAGTAACCTAGATATTTATAAGGTTTCTTTAAATAGCGAATCTTTAGATAGCAGTAAAGATGAAAATCTTAATAATACCGACTCCCACAATCTCCGCAGCCCTTATAATCTTTATAGTACTATAAATATAAATAAGCGCCTTCCTATCTAAGTGCTGTTAGCGAATAAATAGTATACTCTAAAAGCTAGTGTTTGGGAGAATATAAAGGAAAGTTGCTAGCGGATATTGACACACGTCCAGAATATTAAGAGTAGCTTTGGTGAGCTGCGTAACCCGCTATATACTCTATGTAAGAAGTATAGCTATAAATATCGCGTTTATAAGAAGGACTCTGGGCCTTATTTTGGGGATATGTGCTTAAGATATTGTATAGGTGGCAGGTTATGCGGAAAGGTACGTGCTAATAGTATACTGTTATTCTGTCAGCTAACACGTATATAGAAAGGTTTACTGAATCTAGAGCCGGTTATACCTTAGGGCAAAAAACGTGCGAAGTTAGCTTCTGCTAATAGTCCAGCTGAAACGCCTACTAAGAAGTTATAATATCCGCGTGTTAATAATACGGATATTGCTAATATCCGCATAGCTTTGTTCTCGCACTATCCCCGCCCGCGCTATTACGCCTCCCCCTACTAAGACCTCCCCCGCCATTAAGACTTCTACTTATAGCAGTACGCACGGCCGTAGAGGCACCCGCTCTACCGCTGCTTTTTTAACTTTTTCACTAATTACTAGCACGCTGGGTGCTGCTATTGCTGCTATTACTTCCGCTAGCACTAGGTCTGTTAGGGTATATTTAGCAATTGCTGTTTCTACGCGTATTAATATAGTTTGTAAACGGGTGACTAATATGGTGAAAGATGTTTGGGGTATGGATCGCCGGTTTAATAAGTTTAAAGATTCTCTTAGTGAGATAAAGGATAAGCTTGCGTTCCTAAGGCGTAGTGTTATTATATTTGTACGTAATGCTGGGCTACTGGATATTAAATATAAGTAGATATAAGTTAGCTATTGCTACGGGTTAACTATTGTTGCTAGTTTATAATAATAAAATAGTAGCTCTTACCTTTTTGCTACTATATATGTAGGAATTAAGTCTCTGCCTTATATTTAATAGATATACTTAATTAATATTGTGATATCCGTATAAGCTAAGATAATAATATCCGTATAAGCTAATATAAAGATATCTATATAAGCTAAAATGAAGATATTTAAATAGAGAGTCTATTCTAAAGGTTGAGTTTCCGGAGTATAAGGTGTTAGTTTTGCTATGTTTTTATTTAGAAGATTATATATTGCAATACCATTTTTAATTCTTATAATATCCGCACAGAGCTGTTATATAAAATTAGAATATCTGTAGATACTCCGCTTATATTAAAAGTATATCCGTAATTAAAATAATATATTACTATTACTCTTAGTATTTATTAAGCAACTTATACACTAACTATTATATATATTAGTAGAGGTATGGGTATAACATTAGGACAACAAACTATGTGAATATATTTAGCAGCTTCTCCTAGTACCTCTATATTCTTGTCGGCATTACTAAAGCTGTATATAAGGGGATTAAATAGTAAACCGGCTGCAGTTAATAGGAAGGCGTTAAATGTATTTACGCTGTCCTTCGCGAGTTTCTTATATCCGCGCTATAGGAGCGAAGGAGCCTTAAAATCCGCTAAGCGCCGCCTATATTGTATAATTAAATCCTTCCTAATCTGATTTATAAGATAGTGGATATCTAGCGCTAGAGACTTGGTTATATGTTCGCTGTTTATACGTTTGCTAAATGCATACTTAAAAATATCGCGGAGCGTGCTAGTGTAACTTATTATAAGAATACTCCACTTAAATAGCTCGTCTATGCTAAACGTCGAATTCCCGCGCGCCTAGAGCAACTCCTTAAGTTAAAGATTTAATAGCTTATTAAGGCGATCCGTTTTAAAGAAGCTATTTAGCCGCCCTTAGAGGTTAACTAAACTATTAGTAAGGATAGCCCGTTAAAGCACTGGATTATAAGCGCTTATTTTAACTAGTTGCTATAGGAGTAGTATATTATATACGTAGTTCTTTAATAAGCTTTTAGCGAAGTATAAGCAAAGACGGGGTATTACACGCTTTAGTAGTCCGATATCTATATACTTAATAGCGTATTTTAGAAGCTTATAAGTATTAATAACCTATAGAAACCGGATATAATTAAAGAACTCCGTATCATTACTCCGAGGAACTTAGTTATTAGTAGTAGAACTTAATATATCCGTAGAGGATGATGTCGCTGCTAGCTAATATCCATTGGTAGGTAGCTCTGAATAATCTAATGTGCGCTAATTTGCATTGCGGCATATATCTTTTAAAAAAGCCGCTATGCGGATATCCTTAATATATTCTAGAAATTGCTATGGAGATAGGTTTCGTATATACTGCTTAGCCTCGCCATTTGCTTTAATGTTATACTTATTACGGATATAGAGTAGGAATAATGTAATAACACAAGCGTTAAAGCTATGGAGGATTAGCTCTTCCATATAATAGAATAGGGCCTTTTCCCTAGGAATATTGCGCCGTCCTAGGTGGTTTATATAGGTGTAGAGCGCTAAAAACTGCTGCGCTGCTTCCTTACCCCTATAGAATATATATATAACTATGTATAGGAAGTTTAATCGCATATGCCATAGCCCGGGAATAGGCAACACCCACTTATAGCTATTGTACGCACCTTCCGCCTTAACCCGCTCCTCTTTATATAATTAGATAAGCTTTACGGTCTTCTAATCTCCGTATACTAGGAAAAGCCAGTTGTTAAAAGCGGTTTCGTGATTATACTGCAGTTATTCTAGGAAGATATTCTCTATTACGCGATAATTGCCGTTAATAGAAGCCTCGCTATCTAGAATAGGTCCTAGAGTTATATGCTCTGTCCTTCTATAAGGGAGAATATTAACTGCTAGTATACGCGGATATTTAATATCTGCGTTAGAGTTGAATATACCATTAACCGCAGTAGGATACGCGTATTAGATAGCGTCCGTAATAAAACTTATAGATATCCGCTTTTAGAGGTTATTAAATCTATTCCTAGCTGCATTAACAACCTTATCTAGCTTAAGTTAATGGGTGTTGTTTAATATTGACTACTTAAGGCCCCCTTTAGGCATGCATACTCCGCGTAAAATCTTTCCTATAGTGTGCGAATTAAACTCGCTAATCTCGCCGATAACCTAATATTGAGTCTTTTGGCAATAGTCAAAGTTATTATAAATAATGTAGATATTATTATGAATAGATAGAGACTTAATTAGTTTCTTAAGGGTTATTAGCGCTAAAAGGCCTAGTAGAATTAATAGGACCTTTTTTAGAACGTTTAGCTAGCCCGAGCTTTCTAGTATTAAGAGTTTTATAACTATTAATTAGACTAAGACTATATAGGAAAGATAGTATATAGCGCTTTATACCAAGTGCCTAAAGATATAGACTAAGTAGACGGGCGAAACCGTTTGCGGAGTTTTGGGTAAACCCTAGTAGGAATATAGAGGTAACTATAACTATACGTCCGCCATGCGGATCCCAACTGCGTTCCTCTCTGTTTGGTGCGGATATCCCCTTAATAAGCTAAAACAGCAGCGGACCGTGCTGTTAAACAAATTTGGCTGCATTTTTAAGGTTAATATCCTTAAACTCTATATCTGGAGTCCATGTGTTAAAGGGGCCGCGTTATAACTGTAGTTAGCGGAGCTCTTTCCGGATGCAGCGGATAGTATAGGTTACTAGCGTTGTATAAATATTAGGCGTGTTAATAAGTTCTTCTTATATTTCCTTATCCTCTAGTAAAGCAATAAGTAGGTCCCTTACTTTTTTCTTCTTTCTATTACCTCTATGCCTATTCTTGCTTTCTAAGTACTTAGAGACTAGCCTATAAAAAGGCTAACCCTATTTTTATAGAAGGTCCTTAATAATATTAACCTTCTCTTCCTTTAACGTCCTTGTCTAACTGGTAGATGGAATATCCGTAAACGGAATATCCGTAGATGGAATATCCGTAGATAGAATATCCGCTGGTTATGGAGAGGGCGGGTGTAGGCGTAGGCGTTTAGCGTTGGTGGTTACTACGCGGCTTGGTGGTGCAGAGGTGGAATTATAGCCTCTGCCGCGGCGACTTCCTCTTAACGTTGCGCGAGTATAAGGAGTTGAGGATCTTATAACTTATAGAGTGGGCTTTTCTCTATAATTTGGTATAATTTTTATGTCGATAGGTATTATGGGAGGGTAGATTAATTTTGTTAAAGTTGATGAGGTCTTCTTATATAAATAGTGTTTAGGTTTTCTATAAATCTCGCTAAAGTCCCTTAGACCAAGAAAACGATTGCCGTCCTAAATCAGCTTAGCGGACGGTGCGGATATTCCTATATCCGCACAATCGATTTCTTGGTTTGAGCTTCTGAGGTAAGAGTATTGGCGAGTATTGGCGATATTTGTAATATTTGCAGATCTTCTTGGCACCCTATTAAATTTTTTTTACTTAATATCGTACGGATAAATTATTAAATATTATAGCTTCTAAAGCAGACTTATTACTTTTTATACCTATATTAGACTCCCTTAATATAGAAGAGTTATTAAACTGCCAGTAAAAGAAGACTTTTAACCTATAGATACTAGTTGGTAGGGATTTACTTCGCAAATCCTATCCCTCCGTCGTGCTTTGTAGTAGGGGGTAAGCTTTAGGCAGAGCCTCGTGTAGAGCTTTAGTAGAGCTTCGTGCAGAGGTTCGCGTAGAGGTTCGCGCAGAGCCTTATGCAGAGCCACGTGCGGCGTGCAGGCGTGTAGACGTATAGATGTGTAGACGTGCAGACGTTTGTATAGGCGTTCGTGTAGGCAATTAATTGCTAAATCAATTAATCGTAGAGCTGTTCGTATAGACGATTATAGGGTCTTCTAGTATATTAGTGCTGCATGTTAGTAGAGCTTGGAGTGGGGTGTCGTGTAGAGCTTCGAGCAGAGCCTCGCGTAGAGTTTTTGAGCAGAGCTTGAGAAGAGCTTCGTGCAGAGCCTTGATAGAGCTTCGAGCAGAGCTTTAAGTAGAGCC
>Ga0307515_10005063_pt1 | contig 26793 bp, 27 predicted proteins | sample 17_EM_MG_FD_194513 | JGI IMG/M metagenome (GOLD analysis project Ga0307515, IMG submission 194513) | Populus trichocarpa ectomycorrhiza microbial communities from riparian zone in the Pacific Northwest, United States - 17_EM | ecosystem: Host-associated > Plants > Roots > Unclassified | place... | reverse complement strand
CCGCAGGAACGCACAGCCCCTCAAACAGTGCGCCCGTGTGCCCATTCGGCCCCGCTTCGCTCGTGATGCTGGTCATGCCAAAGGACACGCAGCATTCGTGCCGGTAAATGTTCACAGACTCTGAGCCTGTATTTCCGATCGTCCTGAGCCTGTCGAAGGGAGCCAGCGCAGTGCACGGCGCACCCTTCGACAGGCTCAGGGCGAACGGAGTCAAAAAACTGGGCCTCTGACGCCGCGGCCTACGCGTAGGCAATGGCCGCCGCACGCAGCCGCTGGTCGATCTGTTGGTTGAGGTCGCTCGTGAGGTGGCGGCGCACCGGGCCGTGCGCGTCGTGCCACACGCACAGCTCGAAGGCCAGCGGCGCGCCGACCAGCGTGGGCCGCAGCACTTCGGGGGCAGGCTCTTTCATCACGTCGGCCTGAGCCAGCGCAGCCTCCAGCAGCAGGCGCTCGACCGTGGACGGGTCGCTGCCCGCGGCCACCTGCACCGGCACGCGCAGGCGGATGGGTGCAGCGGCATAGACGAGGTTCGTCACCTGGTCGGTGATGAACTTCTGGTTGGGCACGAGGATGGTGATGTTGTCGTGCGTGACGATCGTCGTGCGGCGCGCGCCGATGTCGCGCACGGTGCCTTCGATCGCCGCCATCTCGACGCGGTCGCCCACCTTGATGGGCCTCTCGAGCATGATGATGATGCCGCTGACGAAGTTGCTGCAGATGTTCTGCAGGCCGAAGCCCACCCCTACGCCGACGGCCCCGGCGATCACACTCAACGCGGTGAGGTTCACGCCCACGTTCTGCAGGATCAGCACCAGGCCGACGATCAGCACCAGGTAGCGCACGATCGAGCCCGCAGCCTGGCGCGTGCCTTCGTCGAGGTGGGTGTGCCTGAGCGCCCGGCTCACCGTCCAGCGGCGCATCGCCCCGGAAAACCACACCAGCGCGACGAAGAGGACGATGACTTTCACCACCGACGAGACGGTGAACGGTGCTCCGCCGAGAGTGAAGAGAGCGATGTCGAATTCGCGCAGCTGCTGCAGCCAGGTGGGTAGGGTCATCAGACGGGGGTCTCCTTCTTTGCGCCGGCGAGATTGATGGGTCGAACAGCGGATGCACGCGTCAACGGCCCACCGCCTTCAGCAGCTCGGCCTTGTTCATACCGGAGCGGCCCTTGATGCCTCGGCTGCGCGCCTCGTTGTAGAGCTGCGCATAGGTGCGGCCCTGCTCGCCGGTGTGCGAGCGTATGCCGCCGCGATGGCCGGCCGACACGTCGTCGATCGAGCTGGGGCTGGCTTCGCGCGCTTCGCCGTGCTGCGCGCGCTCCTTGTTCACCGTGCGGGCGGCGATCTCTTCGGCCAGCTTCTCGCGCTTGCCTCGCGACTTGAGGCTGTTCTTGATGTGCTGGTACTGGCGTTCACGCTTCGAACTCCATTCGTCGTTCTCGGGCATGGTGGTTTCCTTTCCGATGGTTCACATCTGCTTGGGGATGGTCTTGGCCGGCTCGCCGATGCCAGCGGGACGGGCCGGCGACGCGATCACGCCGCAGGCCACGCGCTTGCCGGAGTTGCCCGCCGGCTGGGTGGCGTAGTCGTCGGGGTCGGCATGGATCACCAGCGCCTTGCCCATCAAGTCGGTGGCACCGGTGCCGAGCAGCACGCCCTTCACGTCGAAGGTGGTGGAGACCTTGCCCGCGGCATCGGCCTTCAGCGAAGGCAGGTCGCCTGCGTGGTGCTCGCTGCCCGGCGGCCCGTGAGGCATGTCGGTCGGGTTGAAGTGCGCGCCGGCGCTGCTGGCATCGGGGCTCGAGCAATCACCCTTCTCGTGCACGTGGAAGCCATGTTCGCGGCTCGGTGCCAGGCCGCTGGCCTGGATGTGCACCACCACGTGGTCGTCTTCCTGGGTGAACCAGGCGGTGCCGCGGGCCGAGCTGCCGCTCGCGGGCTTGAGTTCGGCGACGGCGCGCGGGCTGTCGGCCGGCGCGGTCGTGCACGCTGCCAGGGGGATGGCAAGGCAAACCGCAAGGCAGGCGGCAAGGGACGCGGCAAACGAGGCAGCAGCCATGCGAGGCCGATGCGAAGGCGAAGGCGAAGGGGTCGAGTGTGTTCTGTTCATGTCGTCTTCATCGGTCTCGGCGGGACTGGGAGATGTTGACCACGCCTGCGCCACGAGGCTGTAGGACAAGACCCAACGCGCGGGTCGGCGTGTTTCGGTTCTGTGCGGCCCAGCCCGTCGGCATGCTTCCTGCACACTCGGGCGCAATGAGCACGCACGCCACCACCAACCCCACCCACACGCTGTTCGAAGATGCGCAGGCCATCTTCACCGGCACCTTGTTCGTTTCGCTGGCACTGATCCTGTTTGCACAGGTCGGGTTGATGACCGGCGGCACCGCCGGGGCGGCCTTCGTGCTGCACTACGCCACCGGCCTCAGCCTGGGCAAGCTGTTCTTCGTGATCAACCTGCCCTTCTACTGGTTCGCCTGGAAGCGCATGGGGCGCGAGTTCACCTTCAAGACCTTCATCGCCATCACGCTGCTGTCGGCCATGACCGAGTGGTCGCCGCGGCTCTTCGCCATCGAACGCCTGCACCCGGCCTATGCGGCCGTGCTGGGCGGCTTGCTGCTGGGTTCGGGCTGCCTCTTCCTCGCACGCCACCGCGCCAGCCTGGGCGGGGCGACCATCGTGTCGCTGTACCTGCAGCAAAGCCGCGGCTGGCGGGCCGGCGCGGTGCAGATGGGCTTCGACTGCTGCATCGTGCTGACGGCGCTGTTCGTCATCGAGCCGGTGCGCGTCGCCTACTCGGTGCTCGCGGCGGTGGTGATGAACTTGTTCATCGCGGTCAACCACAAGCCGGGCCGCTATGCCGTCTTGTGAGGCTTTGGCAGGCCGCAGAGAAACCGAACGGGCACGCTGAACGCTCAGCGTTTCCGATCCGCGGGCGACTGGCCCACAGGTGGCAGCGGCTTGGAGGCCCGGTCCGCCTTCTTGGTGATGACGGCGGCACGCCGGTTCGGCAGCACCCCGTGCCACTTGGTGTGGCAGGCATTACAGACGAACTTGCGCGTGCCCTTGTTCCAGGCCGCAATGGTTCGGCGCGAGTGCGTGAACTGGCCTGAGCAGCCGGCGCAGGTGAAGCGCAGGTTGGACGGCCCGTTGGCGATCCGCAGCCCGACGCTGCGGGTCCGCTTGCCGCGCAGGCGCAGATAGACCAGGCCCGCCAGGAAGGCGACCACACCCACGGCAGCGGCAAACAGGATTTCCGGGGCGATCTGCATCCAATGTGTCAAGGTTCGGCGAGGGCGCCAGCTGCGTGCTGGCTCGGCCAACGATAGCCCAGGACCGAAGCTCTCGGATAGAAGTGCTCCCGCACCTGGTCCAGTTGGTTGCCGCCGAGCAGATGCACATGCGCTTCATCCTCGCGCAAGAAGAAGCCGACGTGCCCTTTCCACCCCGAGGCGTCTTCACGCGACAGCACGACGATGCAGCCAGGCACCGGCGCGCCGAGCGCTTCGCCCCATTCGAGCCACGACCTCGCCAAGGCCGAGCCGGTGCCGCGCAACCCCACCTGCGCCAGAGACCAGTTGACGAACGACGAGCACCACGACGCCTTGTCGTCGTAGCCGCGGATGCTGGTGTGCGCGTGGTACTCCGTCACGCGCGGGTTGCTCTGCCCGAGCGGGTAGGTGCTGACGCCGACCTCCTGGGAGGCGATGGGCATCCAGGGTGCCTGCCGCGCATGAGGCTCAGGTCGCATCGAATCTGCCGCTCAGGTCAAGAAAACGAGCAGCGTTTGGCTGGTCATTCCACACCTACTGAATGCGCTCGCCGATGCGTTCGACGCGCGGCAGCCAGTCGCCCTTGATGTCGGCCGACACCAGGATGTGGTGCGCCCGCCCGATCAGCAGGTGGCGAGGCACCACGCCGATGTAGCGGGAGTCTTCGCTGTTGTCCCGGTTGTCGCCGAGGAAGAAGTAGCTGCCCTGCGGAACCACGACCGGACCGTAGTTGCGCCGCGACGCGATGTTCGGCAGGAACTGGACTTGCCGCTCGCTGCCGGCCGCGGTTTCGGTGGCGTGGACGGCCGGCGTGCTGCCGCCATAGCCCAGCGGCTCGGTGGCCACGCTGACGTGGCCGTATCCGGCCGCGCTGCCGTTGACGAAGAGCCGGTTGTCTCGCAGCTCCACCTTGTCACCGGGAACGCCGATGAGCCGCTTGATCAGGCGCACACCGTCTTGCGGCGACGTGAAGGTGACCACGTCGCCCCGCTGCGGTTCGCCGAGCGTGGCCACCGAGATGTCGGTCAGCGGCAGCTTGAAGTCGTAGGCGAGGCGGTTGACGAGCACCACGTCGCCTTCCAGCAGCGTCGGCCGCATGGAGCCGGACGGGATCGGGTTCCAGTCGGCCAACGCCGTTCGGAAGAACCCGAACAGCAGCAGAAAGATCAGGAAGCCGCGGTTTTGCTTGAGCCAGGTTGTCATGGGGTTCGCCTGTGAGACCGATCGAGTGAATGGCATGTGCCGATCGTACTGGGGCACCAGAACCCGTCAACTCGGGTCGACTTGAGGCCTCAGAACTCAGGACATCTGCGGTGGCCACTGGTGCCTCTCGGCCTGGCAGCTCAGGCACCACGCGTACAGCGCGTCGTACATCACCATGCCGTGCTTGAGCATCTCGTGGTCATCGGCATAGATCTGCGACAAGCCGAGCGAAATAGCATACAGCCCCGCGGACTGCGGTGTCAGGTCGAGGCGCGAGGTGTCGGCGCCGCGCACGATGGCCGCGAGCTGCTGCAGCGCTGGGTCGGTCAACGTGTGCTTCGACAGAAACGCATCGAAGCTGCACAGCTCGCCCACGTGACTCATCTCGACGTCCGGGATGTCATAGGGAACGGCACCAGTCTTCTCAGCAACGGCAAGGACTTCGCTCGCTGGTACGTAGAGAAACTCCGGCTCCTTGTCGATGAACCGAGCAATCAGCCACGGGCAAGCGATGCGGTCAATCTTCGGTCGTGCGCGAGTGACCCACTTCATGATGCCGCTCGCTTGGGTTCGAGCGGTCGTCCGGCGGACTGCCAGCCGTCGATGCCGCCGCGCAGATAGCGTGCCGCCAGGCCCTGCGAGCGCAACCGCATCGCGGTGACCCGCCCAACTTCGTGCCCGTACACGCAATAGACCACCACCTCGCGGTTGGAGGGAACTTCGCCTGCCCACGTGTCGACCGTGGCGGGGTCGTGCCAGCTGGCGCCCGGTATCAGCGTCTGCGCCTTCTCGAACACCCCCGCCCGGCGGACGTCGAGCAGCACGGCGCCAGACAGTTCATCTTGGGACGCCCCGAACGGTTCGCTTGCGCCGTGCACCGCCAGTTGGTAACGCTCGTACACCGACGCCCAGTTGATGTTGCCCATGAACGCATCGACATACGAACCGACGTCAGCACCGAAGTCCATGTGGTACGAGTGCTCGAACATGTCGAGTGCCAGGATGGGTATGCCGCCGGCGAGGGCCTGTGTATGGTCTGCGGCCCACTGGTTGACCAGCGTTCCGTCTCGTGGCTGAAAGGTCAGCATGACCCACCCTGAGCCGCCGCCCAAGGCCTTGCCCATCGCGATGAACTCCGAACGCCAGCGGTCGACGCTGCCGAAGCCGGCCTCCAGCGCCAAGGTCATCGCCGGCACCATGGCCTGGCCATCGCCGCCGAGCGAGCCGAAGTACAGCTCATGCAGCAGCATCGAGTTGGCAGCAATGAGCTCTTCGCGCTTGAGTCCGTTGAGCTGAAAGCCTGGTGCCGAGGCGAAGTCCAGGGCTGCCAGCTGCGCACGAATGGCGTTGAGCCGCTTGACGGCACCACCGTAGTTGTTCTGGTGGTGGCTGCGCACCAGCTTGTCCGAGAGCCCCCGCAATGCGGCAGGCTCGAAGGGAAGTTCCTGGATACGTGATTGCATGCATGCCTCCTCAGGCAAAAAGAGGCCGGATGAAAGTGGCGGCCATGCCCACGAACCCGGACGCCAGCACCACAGGGATGACGCCGACCTTGAAGCGGAACAACGCAACGCCGGCCACGAGCCCGATGGCGGCCGACAGCCACTCGAAGCGGCCGGAGAGTCCGACGGGCCACAGCACGTGGTACGCGAAGAAGACGGCGAGGTTGACGATGACGCCCACCACCGCGGCCGTGATGCCCGTCAGCGGCGCGGTGAACTTCAGCTTGCCGTGTGTCGACTCGATGAACGGGCCGCCCAGCAGGATGAAGCAGAAGGATGGCAGGAACGTGAAGAAGGTGACCACGGCCGCGGCGACCGCGCCGGACAGAAACAGCGAATCCGTTCCGAAGACGGCCTTCGTCCAGCCGCCGACGAAGCCGACGAACGAAACGACCATGATGAGCGGCCCGGGCGTCGTCTCTCCGAGTGCCAGCCCGTCGATCATCTGCGGGCCGGTGAGCCAGTGGTAGTGGTCAACGGCCCCTTGGTAGACGTAGGGCAGCACTGCGTAGGCGCCGCCGAAGGTCAGCAGCGCGGCCTTCGTGAAGAACCACGCCATCTGCGTGAGGACGGCGTCCCAGCCATACGCCAGCGTCAGCGCGCCGATGCCGACGAGCCACAGCGCGAGCGACACCGCCAGCACCTGCGCGAAACGCTTCCAGGTGAACAGCGCGTGGGCAGGCGTCGGCGTGTCGTCATCGATGAGGGCCGCACCGAAACCCTTGGCCGCCTGGCCGTGCCCACCGCCCACGGCGAACTTGTCCGGCGCATAGCGCCCGCCAAAGTATCCGATGACGCCCGCTGCGAGAACGATGACGGGGAACGGAAGGCCCACAGCGAAGATCGCCACGAAAGACGCTATCGCGATGCCCCACAGCCAGCCGTTCTTCAGCGCCCGCGAGCCGATGCGGTAAGCGGCCGACACCACGATGGCCGTGACAGCAGGCTTGATGCCGTAGAACAAGCCTGCGACGACCGGAACCGCACCGAAGGCCATGTACACCCACGAGAGCCCGATGAGCAGGAACAGCGACGGCAGCACGAACAAGCCACCGGCGACGATGCCGCCCCACGTCCGGTGCATGAGCCAGCCGATGTAGGTGGCCAGCTGCTGTGCCTCCGGCCCGGGCAGCACCATGCAGTAGTTCAGCGCGTGCAGGAAGCGCTTCTCCGATATCCAGCGGCGCCGCTCGACCAGCTCTTCATGCATCAAGGCAATCTGGCCGGCCGGGCCGCCGAAGCTGATGAAGCCGAGCTTGAGCCAGTACACGAACGCCTGGCTGAAGGTGACGGGCTGGGGCGCCACTTCTGCGGTGGTTGCGGCAAGGGTTGTCATTTGGCGAGCCGCAACGCGGCGTAGAGGGTGTTGAAAAAGGCGCATGAGGCCGCGAGCAGCGCGTCATCGTTTCCGTGTTGGGCCTGCAGGCCACGCACCATGGTCTCGACGCCAGCCGCCTCGTCGACCGGGATGCCGCCGATGTCGATGTAGTGCACCAGCTCCCCGAGTCGTTTGAGGGCGGCATCGTCTTCAAGACCGAAGGTGTGCGCCACGACCTCGAAGGTGACCTTGTCGCCGACGTGTGTGAACCGTGCTCCGTCGAAATCGAATCCGAGTGCGGTCTTCGGGCACTTCTTCGGGTCGTCGAGCCACAGGAATCGCGGCTTGGCATCGACGAAACGCTGCACCAGCCACGCCGTGGCAAGCCGGTCGACCCAGGGGCGCTTGCGCGTCGCCCAGGTCTTGCCTTGGAAGGACTCTTTTGCCTGGCGCTCGATGGCGCCGGCGCCCGGCGTTGGTTCGCCCGGAGAAAGCTTCTTTTCAACTTCCAAGCGCAGTGTCTCGAGGCCATCGACCGCACTTGCTCCCGCTTTGCCGGGGAAATAGTCTGCGGCGCGAATGGCCTGCAGCTGCTGGTCCAGGGTTCGCAGCAGCTTGCGCAACTCAGGCTCGCCGGCGGTCTTGACTCCCTTGCGAGCGCCCTTGAGCGACTGGGCGAAGTCAGCGTACTGCTCGCTGCGGTCGAAGAGAGCCCGGAACGTCTTCTCCTGCGCGGCATCCCGCGCCTGCAGCTTCAGCATGTGTGCATCAGCGCCGCCGTCTTGGATGGCCTTCTCGATGGCCCATAACTCGTTTGCGGATGCGGCAGTTGCCGGGAGGATGTAGACGCCCTCTCGCAAGGTGGCGCAGCCGGTGGCTTTGAGGGCACGCCAGATGCGCACGCGCAAGCCGCTGGGAGACGTCGGTAAGGACGCAGTGAGAACAAGCCAGTCTGTCATGAAGCAAATATCTCATATAGTGATAATTGCTACAAGCACTGTTTCGATTCTGTTTCGATGGCCACCGATCATGAGGGCGCGGCCGACAGTCACGGCGCGGCTTGCCCTCTCTCGGCTCCCTCCCATTCGGCACCTCGGCGACAACGCCCTTTATGCTGTCGCCGCATGAACATTCCTCAGATCATCGGCCTGGATGCAGACGACACGCTCTGGCACAACGAGACGCTGTTTCGCCTCACCCACGACCGCTTCAACACCCTGCTGGCGCCCTGGGCCGACCCGGCCAAGGTGGAAGACGCGCTCGCCGCCATCGAGCGGCGCAATCTCGGCACCTACGGCTATGGCGCCAAGGGCTTCACGCTGTCGATGCTGGAAACGGCGCTCGAGTTGAGTGACGCGAAAGTGCCGGCCAGGGTGCTGGCCGAGATCTTGAGCGCGGGCCGCGAACTGATGCGCCACCCCGTCGAGCCGCTGCCCGGCGCGCCCGAAGCGCTGGAGCGGCTCGCCGCCATCGCGCCGCTGGTGCTCATCACCAAGGGCGACATGTTCCACCAGGAAAGCAAGCTCGCCGCCTCGGGCCTGGGTGCGTTCTTCTCGGGTGTGGAAATCGTCAGCGAGAAAACCGCCGACACCTACCGCCGCGCGTTTGCACGCCATGGCGTGGCACCGCAAGGAGCGCTGATGGCCGGCAACTCGGTGCGCTCGGACATCCTGCCCGCGCTGGATGCAGGCTGCGCCGCGGTGCTCATCCCCTACCCGCTCGTCTGGGCACACGAGGCGGCACAGGCGCCGGCCGACCACCCGCGCTATCGCCAGTGCGACTCGCTGGCCGAGATGGCGGACTGGCTGGCCAGCGGCGCCGCGTGAGCAGCGTAAGCGGCCCGCGCACTACGGACTATTCCTACAACGGCGGGTAACCCACGCCGATTGGCCGCACCGCCCGTCTCGATAAAACTCCGTCGAAGGCAACTCAAGGAGCACGACGTGGCAGACGACCTCGATTCCAGAAGCCGTTCGGCAGGCAACCAGCCCGATTCATCAGACACCTTGCAAGCGCTTCGCGAACGCGCCCAACAACTCGGTACAACCGCAGAGGAGCTCGAGGCCGCTCTCGAACAGCTCGCGCTTCAAGCCGAAGTGGTGCTGCGCCGTTTGCGGGGCGACGCCATGCATTGAGTGGCTGCATGGTCGCCGCACCGTGCACCGGGTCACGCAGCTGACGGGGCGCAGTTGGGGCGTGTCGATGACACACCGGCTGCACAAGCTGGGGCAATACGTGCGGGGCTGGACGGCGTACTACGGCATCAGCCAGTACTACCGGCCGGTGCCCGAACTGGATGACTGGATCAGAAGGCGCATGCGCATGTGCTACTGGAAACAGTGGCGCTGGGTGCGCACGAAGATCAAGCACCTGCTGGACTTGGGCGTGAGCCTGAAGACGGCGATCCAGCATGGCGTGAGCAGCAAGAGCTACTGGCACATGGCACGAACCCCAGCGCTGCAGCAGGCGATGTCCAACGCGTGGTTGAAAGCGCAAGGCCTGGTCAGCGTCAAAGACCTGTGGTGCAAGGCCCAGGGCTACACCACGTGAGAGAGAACTTCGTCGAGCGAGCCGACTTGTTGAACCGCCCACTGCGGACCCGCACGGTGGGTGGTGTGGGGGCTGGGGGCTAGAAACCCTTGGCTACCCGATTAGGCATCACAGCGCACAAGAAATGACGCATGCCCCCGCGCAGATAACCCAGCATTGAACGTCATCGAGGCAGCTCAGGCAGGATGGGGCGCACTGTCTAAGGCAGCGCCAATCGTACTTCTTGGTGACCTTCAGCCCCTTCTTTGGATTGACTTTGACTGCTGGTTTTCCACTTCCATCCAAGTGCGGTAGTAGTTCAGCAGAGACAAGTGCTTCGGGTTGTTTTCCATCTCGAACGACAAAGAGGTTTACAGCCAAAGCTGGTAGGTCAGATTCAGAGGCGGGTAGCGGTTCTTTTATTTCTACGTGTACAGCCAAGACTCCAAATGAGAAAGGTACGGACACGACAGCATGCTTCCACTCTTCGTGCCCAGGTGAGTAGTAGTGGCCGATCAAGCTGTGTTCTGTGAACACGCCTGATTGACCTGAGTCGGGGCTGGAAGTCCGAAAGCCTGCCTTTGAAAGCAGTGCATCTGCGGCGGCTTGGCAGATCGCAATTTCAGCGGACGAGATCAGCTTCTGGGTACTGCAGGCGCAGGCGGTGTTGGTCATGATGCACTCCTTTGTGAGGCCTAACGTTTGAAATGAGTGGCGTCAAAGGGCGTTAGCCCTTGGACATCCCCTCGATGGAAGGGTTAAACCTCACTTTTTCTGCGGCGTAAGGAGGGCAAATGAGTGTGAAAGCTGCGCGATACCACGCAATCGGTAGTTCACTGCTCGACCTTCCTGCTTACGGGTAAGCAAATTCTGATCATGAAGCTTGGTCAGATAGTTGCTGGAGAAATCTTGCATTGAGCGAACCGGAAAATTCTTGAAGTCACTTGCACGTGCCTGCCCAGCTTTGCCGATGGCCTCTAGGACTGCGAGTTCCTTTGGCTTGAGGTAGAAACCGTTGAGTTCGCTTTCGACAATCTTCCGAAGGAAGCTCGCCGCTTGTTGATGACTCAACTGATTGTTAATTAGCATCTGCCCAATTGCTGTGTTGAGGGCGGCTTCAAAAGACTTCTTGAACTCAGGCTTGCTCTGCTGCGCCTTCATCGCCGCAGTGTTCAGGACACCGCTTCTAACGTTTTCGACGAACTTGGAACAGATGCTGTTGCTGTACTTGAAGACAAACCGCATCTCCCCAAAGGATGCCTCGTACAGGCGTTTGTGCGTTTCCTCGGTGAGAGGGGACTTTCCCCCTTTCGATCGATGGAATTTTGAAACGCGCAAAGCGATCGCCTGATGAAGCTCCGCAATCTCAATCGGTCGAATCTCGATCCCGGAGCCGGTAGTTCTTTCAAAGACTCTGGGGTCAAGCGATTGAATGAGACTACCCAAGCCGCTTTGTCCGATGAGCACCCACCAGACATTTGGTATGGAAAATAATGTGTCTCGAAACGAGATCAACATTGATCCCAACTGTTCATCGGAGAAATTTTCCAAGTTGTCGAGTGCGACCACGACTGATTGAAATCCGAGGGTGGCGACTGCCTCCGAGGCGATTGCGGCAAGGGCGTCGGCAATGGCTTCGAAGGACGCATCCGGTGCCTTCGGAAGTTGAGCGGCTCTCCCGAACGACCCGCCGCATCCGAGGATCGAGACACCAAGGCTGAAACCCGAAGTTCCCGTTCCAGCGAGCCATCCACCAATCTCCTTTACCTGCTTAGGAACTGGCTTGGAGTTCAGAGTGCACCAAGCTTCGATCGAGCGGTATAGGGAATCGACTGCGCGGAGGGCAAGTTTTCGGAGATCATCGGTCGGTTGTATTGGGCAGAGTGTTCTCGCAGCAAGTAGCTTCGGACCAAAGGGAGCCAGGTCGTTCTCGAGTCGATACTGCTGGACGTTGAAGAAACTTGTTTTGCCGACGCCGGGTGTGCCTGAAAGAATCAGAACGCCATTTGGTCCCGTGCCCAGCTGGGTGCACAACTCCGTGGCTTCGCTTTCGCGCCCAACCAAGAGCTCAATATCTTCATTCCTCGGTAAGAGCGGATTGGTGTTGTAAGGGCTCTCACGAAAGCCAAGTGATTCCCACATTGATGCTTGTCTCCATTTTTTGCCAGTCAATCTGGCGGGTGAGTTGTGAGGTCTAACGTGAAGTAGACACAGATACTACGCGCCAGACCTAGTTTTAATTAATTGCTTGCATACATCCATTTGTGGATGGATGCAGATGTCCGCATGAAGTCACTTTTCAGGTGAAATTTCCGGATCCAAAACAGCACGCCAGACAGACGAAGCATCCAGCCACCTCACCAGCCCTCAACCCCAATCACCCGCCTGCATCTTCGCCAACGTATCCCGAATCAAATGCCCCGCAATCGAAAAGCGCGGCGGAATGTTCGGCAGCGCATCCAGCGCAAACCACTGCGCATGCTCGATCTCCCCGGGTTGCGGCACGATCTCGCCGCCGGTCCAGCGGGCAGTGAAGGCGACCATCAGGCTGCTCGGGAAGGGCCAGCTCTGGCTGCCGTAGTAGCGCAGGCTGTCGACCGTCACCGCCACTTCTTCGGCGACCTCGCGGTGCACGCACTCTTCGAGCGATTCGCCAGCTTCGACGAAGCCGGCCAACGCGCTGTACATGCCCGCCGTGTACTGCGGTGAGCGCGCGAGCAGCAGCTCGCCGGGTCGCCACACCAAGGCCATCATCGCGGGGCTCAGGCGCGGATAAGCCGTGTGGCCGCAGGCGGGGCAGATGCGCGCACGTTCGCCCGGTTGCAAGCCGGTGGGTGTGGCACACACGCCGCAGAAGCGGTGGGTGCGGTCCCATTCGAGCACCTGCGTTGCGCGGCCTGCCAATGCGCTCAGCGTCGGGTCGAGCGACATCATCGCGGCGCGCAGCGGCATGCGGCGCCAGCCGGGTGGCGGCTCGAGCAATTCGAGCGCCCAGCAGTCCACCGCGGCCAACCTGCCGAGGTAGTGGTGCACGGTGGCTTGCGCGATCAGCGTGGTGGCGTCCATCGGCGCAAGGGTCGGCACCTCGGTGTCCGGCAGCAGCAACTCACGCTGCACGAAGGCGAAGCACCAGGCCTGCGGCGAGGCCGGCTCGACGGGCTGGCTGGCGGGAATGAAGCTCATGCGGTGGGACGTGGCAGTGGGCGATTGCGCCATCATCGCCGAAGGCTGAGCGCATCTGCAGATGCCTTGGCTGAGACCGAAGCGGGCGTCAGGCTTTCTTCTTGCCGCCGATCATCAAGCCCGCGCTCACGGCGCTCAACAAGCCGAGCACCGCGCAGCAACCCATCACCCAGCGAAAGCCGTCGACGAAAGCCAGGCCGATGGCGTGCTTGATGGCCGCTGCGGTCGCCTTGTCAACGCCTTGTGGAATCTCGATCGCAGCCAGCCGGTGGCGCTGCTGGTCGATCGCGTTGAAGAGCTTGGCCGGCAGCTGCAGCTCGCGCAGGCCCGAGCGCAGGCTCTCGTCGAAGGCATGCGCCATCAAGATGCCGAACACCGCAATCGCCAGCAGCGCGGCCACGCGCGAGGCAGCATTGTTGATGCCCGACGCGATGCCGGCCTGGTCGGTGGCGACGGCGTTCATCACCGTGGTGGTGAGCGGCGTCACGGTGATCACCATGCCAAGCCCGAGTGCGCAGACGGCGGGGAAGAAGGTGGCCCAGTAGCTGCCGCCGATCGATGGCCAGGCGAACAGCGCAAAGCCGAGCGCGGCGATGAGCGGCCCGATGACGAGCGGCAGCTTCGGCCCCACGCGGTCGACCAGCTTGCCCGACCAACGCGAGAGCAGGAACATGATCACGATGAAGGGCAGCAAGGCCGCACCGGCAGCTGCCGCGTCGTAGCCCTGCACCTGGATGAGGTTGAGCGGCAGGTAGTACAGGCCACCGCCCAGCGCTGCGTAGAGCAGCAAGGTGAGCAGGTTCGCGCCCGCAAAGTCGGCGCTGCGAAACAGGCCCAGCGGCAGCATCGGTGAAGCCACCCGTGCCTCCTCGCGAACAAAGAACGCGAGCCCCAGCGCGCTGATCAGCAGCGCCGCCAGCACCTCGATCGACGACCAACCCAGGCTCGGCGCCTGGATGAAGGCATAGACCACGCCGGCGAGGCCCACCGTCACGAGCGAGGCGCCGCGCACGTCCACGCCGCCGGCCTGGTGGCTGCGGCTCTCGGGCACCTTGAGCGCCGTCATCGCGAGCAGCGCCGCGCCGAACGGCAGGTTGACCAGGAACGCCCAGGTCCATGAATAGTGGTCGATGAGCCAGCCGCCGATCACCGGGCCGAGCGCAGCCGTCACGCCGCTGAAGGCCGACCAGGTGCCGATGGCGCGCCCGCGCTCGCCTTCGAGAAACACTGCACTGATCAGCGACAAGCTGCCCGGCACCAGCAGCGCCGCGCCAATGCCTTGTACGGCGCGGGCAACGATGAGACTCGTGGCCATGGTGGACAACGCACACCCGATGGAAGCCACCGAGAAGATCGCCACGCCGACCATGAACACCCGGCGTCGACCGAATCGATCGCCCAGCACGCCGCCCACCAGCAGCAGCGCCGCGAGGAAGAGCGCGTACGACTCGATCACCCATTGCGCTTCGGAGGCGCTGGCGCCGAGATCACGCTGGATGGCCGGGATGCCGACGTTGACGACCGAGCCGTCGATGAAGGCCATGCTCGAACCGAGGATGGCGGCCGCCAGGGTCCAGCGCTTGGCGGATGCCGTGCATTCCACCGCCTCGCTGCCGTGCAAGACAACGCCCGCGTCGCACGGCAGGCGCCCGAGCGGGTTCAATCACACCACCTTCGGAATGTCGCCATGACGCACTGCCTCTGCGTGTTGCGGGAAGCCGGAGTATCCGGTTCTGAAACGACCGTCATGGCGGCGGGGTTCCTTGGCCGATGACGATGCCCATCCGGTTCTTCCCTGTAGAAATTTCGCCGTTTACTAAACAAGATCGGCTTCCTACACTCGCCGCGATTCCTCGCATGCTTTGTTGGGTCGACACCGTGCCTTCATCGCCCTCTTCTCCCGAGCTTTCTCGCCGCCTGCGCTGGCCGCATGGCGAGGCGGAACTGCAGGCGCTCGGCGGCATGCTGGCGCCGGTGGTCTTCCGCGCGCCCGGTGCGCCGGACTTCTCGCCGCTGCAAGTTGCACCGTGGGCTGACGAACCCGGTGCGGATGCCTGGCCCGGTGCGCTCGGGCGGCTGCGCGGCGAATGGCCTTGCGTGCCCTTTGGCCGCTGCGATCGACCGGTCGACTTGCCGGCAGCTTGGTTGCCACTGGACCCAGGCGACAACTGGGGACACGGCTATTCCTCCAACCACAGCTGGCAGTGGCTGGAGCTGGCCGACCCTTTCGCCCTCGGCTTGCAGATCGAGATGCCGCCCGGGCAGCCGGTACAGCGGCTGACGCGAATCGTGCGTGCTGTGAATGATGAGTCTGCGTTGGACATTGAGCTGCATATCACCACCGGGCGTCACTGCACGCTGCCGATTGCACTGCACCCCACGCTGCGCCTGACCGCCGGCCGCGTTCAGCTCCATCTGGCGCACGACGGCCCCGGCTTGACTTACCCCGTGCCGGCAGAACCCGGCCGCTCACGCGTCGCCCCGAACGCCCGCTTCGAGCAGCTCGAAGCCGTTCCGCTTGCCGATGGAACCACCGGCGATTTCGCCCGCTACCCGCAGCCCGCCGACAGCGAAGACCTGATGCAGCTGATGAACGTCCGCGGCCCCGTCACCGCGCACTACCTCGACGCCGGCTGGTCGCTGACGATCGACTGGGACCGCTCGCTGCTGCCCGATGTGATGCTGTGGATCAGCCACGGCGGCCGCCTCTATCCGCCATGGAACGGGCGCCACTACGCGCTCGGCATCGAGCCGCTGAACGGCGCGTTCGACCTCGGCCGTGTGGCGCAGCCGCCCACCGGCCACCCGCTCGCCGGCCGCGCCGGCCTGCAGCTCGTGCCGGGCGAACCCTGCGTGATCCGCTCCAGGCTGTCGGCCCGACCCGAGGGCACACAGCCATGAGCCTCAAGCCCGACGACCTGCGCCTGCCTAGCGGCGTGACCATCCGCGACATCGCCCAGGCCGCCGGCGTCTCGATCGGCACCGTGTCGCGCGCCCTGAAGAACCAGCGCGGCCTCTCCGACGAAACACGCCGCGAGGTGCGAGAAGTGGCCCGCAAGCTCGGCTACGACCCCGCGCGCCTGCGCTCGGCCAAGGCGCGGCGGCTGGTGTTCATGATCCATCGCCACCACAGCAGCTTCTCGTTGAACCCGTTCTTCTCGCAGGTGATGCACGGCGTGGAAGAGGCCAGCCGCGAGTTCGGCGTGGTGCCCACGGTGCTCAGCGCCGGCCCTGCCGACCCGGTGCGCAACCTGCTGCGCATGCACGAGCCCGATGCGCTGATGGCCGCCGGCTTCTTCGAGACCGAGGTGATCGACCTGCTGCGCGGCATGGACCTGCCGCTGGCGCTGGTCGACTTCTGGATGCCCGGCTGCCGCAGCGTGAACCCCGACAACCTGCAAGGCGGCTACCTCGCCACCAAGCACCTGCTCGACCGTGGCTACCGGCGCGTGGCCTTCCTGGCCGGCTCACTGGCGCACTTCAGCATCCGCGAGCGCGAGCGGGGTTATCGCCGCGCGCTGTTCGAAGCCGGCGTGCTGGCCGACCCCGACCTCGAAGTCACCGCACCGCCGGGCATGGACACGCAGACCGGCGCCGAAGCCGCGATGCGCGCGCTGCTCAAGCTGCGCCCGAGGCCCGACGCCGTATTCGCCTACAACGACATGGCGGCGCTGGTGGCCATCCGCGTCTGCGAAGCCGCCGGCCTGCGCGTGCCCGACGACATCGCCTTCGTCGGCTTCGATGACATCCCCGCCGCCGCCTACGGCTCGATGGGCCTCACCACCTTGCGTGTGGACAAGGAGGCGCTGGGCCGCACCGGCGTCGAGATGGTGATGCACGGCGACGACATGCCGCAAGACATCGTTCAGCCGGTCGAACTCGTGGTTCGCAACAGTTCCGGTGGCGCTGGCAATGCGCGCTAAACAGCAGCTTTGTTTCGCTGATCGCGATGGGTTCTGAGCGGGATAGTCCCGTCAAGATTATCGGAGGCTGAATTTATTCTTAACGTTGTGACAACGATCGTTCGTGAGTCACTCCAACAAATCCGTAGGAGACAAACCAAATGACAAGCCCCCATTCGTACATCCGCCCGCTGCGCAGAACGCTGATCGTCGCTGCTTGCGGACTGGCCCTGAGCGGCATGGCCGCTGCACAGCAAAGCGTCGAAGTGCTGCACTGGTGGACATCGGGCGGCGAAGCCGCTGCGCTGAACGTGCTGAAGGGCAACCTCGAGAAGCAAGGCGTGAAGTGGAACGACATGCCCGTCGCCGGTGGCGGCGGTGAAGCCGCGATGACGGCAGTGCGTGCCCGCGTGACCGCAGGCAACCCGCCCACCGCCGTGCAACTGCTCGGCTTCGACATTCAAGACTGGGCCAAGCAAGGCGTGCTGGCTGACCTGAACGCGGTGGCCGCCAAGGAAGGCTGGGACAAGACCGTGCCGACCGCCCTGCAGGCCTTCTCGAAGTACGACGGCAAGTGGATTGCCGCGCCGGTGAACGTGCACTCGACCAACTGGGTCTGGGCCAACAAAGAGGTGCTGACCAAGGCCGGTGTCACGACGATGCCGACCAGCTTCGACGAGTTCATCGCCGCCGCCGAGAAGGTGCAGAAGGCCGGCTTCATCGCGCTCGCCCACGGCGGCCAGCCCTGGCAAGACGCCACGCTGTTCGACAGCATCGTGCTGACCACCGGCGGCATCGACTTCTACAAGAAGAGCATGGTGCAGAAGGACAAGGCCGCGCTGGGCTCGCCCACGATGCAGAAGGTGTTCGACCGCATGAGCCAGCTGCGCAAGCTGGTCGACAAGGACTTCTCCAACCGCGACTGGAACCTCGCCTCGGCGATGGTCATCAGCGGCAAGGCGGGCTTCCAGATGATGGGCGACTGGGCCAAGGGCGAGTTCATCGCGGCGAAGAAAGTGCCGGGCAAAGACTTCATCTGCATGCGCTTCCCCGGCACGCAAGGCATGGTCAGCTTCAATTCCGACCAGTTCGCGATGTTCAAGGTCGGCGCCGACAAATCTGCAGCGCAGGTGAAGATGGCCGCCGCCGTGATGGACCCGTCGTTCCAGTCGGCCTTCAACGTGGTGAAGGGCTCCGTGCCGGCACGCACCGACGTGCCCGACACCGCCTTCGACGACTGCGGCAAGAAAGGCATCAAAGACCTGGCCGAAGCCAACACCAAGGGCACCTTGGTCGGCTCGATGGCCCACGGCCACGCGGTGCCAGCCGGCATCAAGAACGCCTTCTACGACGTGATCACACGCCACTTCAATGGCCAGATCGACAGCAAGACGGCCGTGAAGGAAATGGTGGCTGCGGTCAACAACTGAAAGACCGGACCACCAGATTCCGTTCGAGCTGAGCCGCATCACCGTTCGCCCTGAGCCTGTCGAAGGGTTGGCGCACGCCGCGGTGCAGGCACTTCGACAGGCTCAGTGCGAACGGGATCTGGCCAGACACTCCGTTCGGGCTGAGCTTGTCGAAGCTGGCGACGTGCACAGCGCAAACACCCTTCGACAAGCTCAGGGCGAACGGGTCTTGGCATCTTGGCAACGAACAGCCCATCGGCTCACCACAAAACCGCTCGCATGAAAGCCCCCCTCATCGCCAAAGCAGTGCTCTCACCCAGCGTGCTGCTGATCGCCGTCTGCGTCTACGGCTACATCGCCTTCACCGGCTGGCTCTCGTTCACCGCGTCGACCATGATGGCCACGCTCACCTATTCCGGCCCCGAAGCCTACGTGCGCCTGATGGGGCTGAACAACTGGGTCCTGTCGGTCAAGAACCTCGGCATCTTCGCCACGCTGTACATCGTGGGCTGCGGCATCCTCGGCCTGTTGCTCGCCGTGCTGATCGACCAGAAGATCCGCGCCGAGTCCGGCTTCCGCTCGATCTTTCTGTACCCGATGGCGCTGTCGTTCATCGTCACCGGCACCGCGTGGAAGTGGCTGATGGACCCGAGCATCGGCCTCGAGCGCTCCATGCACGCCATCGGCTGGGACAGCTTCGCCTTCGGCTGGGTGAAAGACAGCGACCTCGCCATCTACTGCGTGGTGATCGCCGCCGTGTGGCAGACCTCGGGCTTCGTGATGGCGCTGTTCCTCGCGGGGCTGCGCGGTGTCGATGCCGAAGTGGTCAACGCCGCCCGGCTCGATGGCGCCCGCCCCTGGCGCATCTACCAGCGCGTGATCTTTCCGCAACTCGGCGCGAGCTTCATCTCGGCCTTCGTGATCCTGGCGCACATGTCGATCAAGTCTTACGACCTGGTGATCGCGCTCACGAACGGAGGCCCGGGCCGCGCGAGCTGGCTGCCATCGCTCTTCATGTACCAGTACACCTTCACCCGCAACGAGATGGCCGTGGGCGCCGCGAGCGCCGTGCTGATGCTGATCGCCATCGCCATCGTCGTGATCCCGTACATCCTGCGCGAAACGCGCGGCGAGGGCCGCCATGTCTGAGCGCACTTTCGCCACCGTGTGGCCGCGCGTGCTGCTCTACACGCTGCTGATCTTCTTCGCGCTGCTGTTCGCGATGCCGCTGTATGTGATGCTGGTCAACTCGGTGAAGCCGCTCGAAGAGATCCGCGCCGGCGACATGATGGCCTGGCCGCACGAGCTCACCTTCCAGCCCTGGCACGACGCATGGAGCCTGGCGCAGATAGGAGTGCAGGCCACTGGCCTCAAGCCCTACTTCATCAACAGCTTCCTGATGGCGATCCCCGGCGTGGCCATCTCTACCGCCATCGGCGCGCTGAACGGCTATGTGCTCACGCAGTTCCGCTTCCGCGGGGCGCACCTGGTGTTCGCGCTGCTGATGTTCTCGGTGTTCATCCCGTTCCAGATCGTGCTGATCCCGATGGCGCGCACGCTGGGCTTGCTGCACCTGGCCGGCACGGTGCCGGGGCTGGTGCTGGTGCACGTGGTCTACGGCATCGGCTTCACGACGCTCTTCTTCCGCAACTACTACGCCGCCTTCCCGGGCGAGCTGGTGCGCTCGGCGCGCATGGACGGCGCCGGTTTCTGGCGCCTCTTCTGGCGGCTGCTGCTGCCCAACAGCGGGCCGATCATCGTGGTGTCGATCATCTGGCAGTTCACCAACATCTGGAACGACTTCCTGTTCGGCGCTTCGTTCAGCGACTACAGCAGCTTCCCGATCACCGTGGCGCTCAACAACCTCGTGAACTCGAGCACTGGGGTGAAGGAATACAACGTGCACTTCGCGGCGGCCTTCATCGCCGGGGCGCCCACGCTTGCGGTGTACATCCTCTCCGGCAAATATTTCGTACGCGGTCTGATGGCCGGTTCCGTCAAAGGTTGACAACAACATGGCTGACCTCGCCCTCAAAGGCATCCACAAACTCTTCGGCACCACGCGCGTGCTGCACGAGATCGACATCCACCTGCCCGACGGCGAGTTCCTCGTGCTCGTCGGCCCTTCAGGCTGCGGCAAGAGCACGCTGATGAACCTGATCGCCGGGCTCGAAGAACCGAGCGGCGGCAGCATCGAACTCGGCGGCAAGAACATCACGAACGTCGGCCCGGCCGACCGCAACATCTCGATGGTGTTCCAGTCGTACGCGCTCTACCCGAACATGACGGTCGCGGCCAACATCGCCTTCCCGCTCGAGATGCGCGGCGTGCCCAAGGCCGAGCGCGACAAGACGGTGGCCTCGGTGTCGGCCACCCTGCAGATCGGCCACCTGCTCGACCGCCGGCCACGCCAGCTCTCGGGCGGCCAGCGCCAGCGCGTGGCGATCGGCCGGGCCTTGGCGCGCCAGCCGCAGCTCTTCCTGTTCGACGAGCCGCTCTCCAACCTCGACGCCAAGCTGCGCGTCGACATGCGCGCCGAGATCAAGCGGCTGCACATGCGCACGGGTGTGACGACCATCTACGTGACACACGACCAGGTCGAGGCCATGACGCTCGGCTCGCGCATCGCGGTGCTCAACGGCGGGAGCATCCAGCAACTCGCCACGCCGCTCGAGATCTACACCCGGCCGGCCAACCGCTTCGTGGCCGAGTTCATCGGCTCGCCGTCGATCAACATGTTCGATGCGACGCGAGATGACGCCGGCGAGCTGCGCCTGCCCGACGGCGCGGTGATCGGCACGCTGGCGCAAGGGCCGACCGGCAAGGTGGCGGTCGGCGTGCGGCCGGAAGACTTGTCGATCCGCGACGACGGCCAGCTGCAAGGCCGCATCTCGCTCGTCGAGCCCACCGGGCCGGAAACCTACGCACTCATCGACCTGGGCCACACCGAGATCACGGTGCGCATGAGCGGCCTGCCGAATGTGCAGCTGGGCGCTGCCGTGCGCGTGCACGTGCCGCCGGCTTCGATCCACGTGTTCGCGGCCGACAGCGGCCTGCGGCTGAACTGAAAGGAGTCGCCATGCGTTGGGGATTCATAGGCGCCAGCAACATCGCCGAGCGCGTCATCGCCTCGCTGCGCAAGCTGCCGGGCCAGGAGCTGGTCGGCGTGGTGTCTCGCAGCGCCGAGCGCGCCAAGGAGTTTGCGGCGGCGCAAGGCCTGGCCCAGGCGCACACCGACCTCGCGGCCTTCCTGCACGAGGGCCGATTCGACGCCGTCTACATCAGCTCGACCAACGAGCAACACTGCGCGCAGACGCTGGCCGCGCTCGAAGCCGGCTGCCACGTGATGTGCGAGAAGCCGCTGGCGATGAGCGTGGACGACGCGAACCACATGGTCGCCGAAGCCGCCGCGCGCAAGCGCGTGCTGGCCACCAACCACCACCTGCGCGCGTCCGACTGCCACCGCCAGATGCGCGAGCTGATCGCCAGCGGCGCCATCGGCCGCGTGCACGGCGTGCAGGTGTCGCACGCGGTCTACCTGCCGCCACATCTGCAAGGCTGGCGACTGGACAAGCCCGATGCCGGCGGCGGCGTGGTGCTCGATATCCTGGTGCACGACGTCGACGTGCTGCGCTTCCTGCTGCAGGCCGAGCCGCGGCGCATCCACACCAGCGTGGCGCAAGTCGCGCTCGGCCAGGGCGAGGTGGAAGACAGCGCGATGAGCGTGATCGAGTTCGATGGTGGGTTGCTCGCGCAGGCCCATCAATCCTTCGTCGCACAGCACGCCATCACGCGGCTGCATGTGCTGGGCACCGAAGGCAACCTGTACGCCGAAGCGTCGATGACATCCACCGGCTCCGGCCGCCTGTGGATTCGCGATGCGCAAGGCGAACGCGAGCTGCCGGTACAAACCGTCGACCTGTATGGCGAAGGCTTCGCCGCCTTCGTTCGTGCCTGCGCCGGCCAGGGCGCACCGCTCGCCACCGGCACCGACGGAGCCCGCTCGATGGCCGCCGCACTGGCCGGCCTGGCCAGCGCGCGCAGCGGCCGCCGCGAAACGATTGACTGACAACCCACCCACCTCGATGTTGGAGGACTGAACCATGGAAGCCTGGATGAACGATGTGCCCGCCGCCGTGCGGGCCACCCAACGCCAACTCAGGGCCGAAGTGCCCGACCTGGCCGGCCGCTACGCGCGCCTGAGCGAAGCGCTGAACGACGAGGTAAGCGCTGTGCGCGCCGAGCAGGCGCATGGCGGCGCGGTGCCCGAGCTGCGTTATGTGGACGTGATCTCCGGCATGGTGTCGCCCTCGCAGATCGCGCGCATCAAGCGGCGCGGCTGCGTGGTGATCCGCGGCGTGTTCGATGCGGCCCAGGTGAACGAGTGGAACGAAACCATCGTGCGCTACATCGACGAAGTGCGCTACCTGGAGCGCATGCCCGAGAAGGCCGGGCTCGACAAATACTTCAGCGCACTCGGCTCCAGCAAGCCGCAGATCTACAGCCTCTACTGGTCGCGCCCGCAGATGGAAGCGCGGCAGCACCCGAACCTGGCCGCCACGCGCGCCTGGCTCAACCACCTGTGGGCCTTCGAGAAGCAGGGCAAGCGCTACTTCGACCCCGACCGCCAGTTCAACTACGCCGACCGCATCCGCCGCCGCCAGCCGGGCGATTCGACGCTCGGGCTGTCGCCGCATTCCGACGGCGGCTCGGTCGAGCGCTGGTGCGAGCCGACCTTCCGCCACGTCTACCGCGAAGTCTTCCAGGGCGACCCGATGGCCTTCGACCCCTTCGATGCCGAAGGCCGCACCACCACGCGCGAGATCCCGTCGCCCGCCGTGTGCTCGGCCTTCCGCACCTTCCAGGGCTGGACGGCGCTGACCAAGCAAGGCCCGGGTGACGGCACGCTGAGGCTCATCCCCATCGCCAAGACCACGCCGTGGATGCTGCTGCGCGCGCTGCAGCCCGACGTGCCCGAAGGCGACCTGTGCGGCGCGCAACCGGGCCGCGCGCTGGGTGCATCCCCGCAATGGCACCCCGAGCTGCTGGCCGGCCTGGTGCCCATCCCACTGGTCGGCCCGGGCGACACCGTGTGGTGGCATTCGGACGTGATCCACGCCGTGGAAGACCAGCACGGCGGCAAGGGCTACAGCAACGTGATCTACATCGGCGGCGCGCCGTGGTGCGACAAGAACGCTGCATTCGCCGAGAAGCAGGCGGCGGCCTTCGTCGACGGCCGCAGCAGCCCCGACTTCGCGCCCGAAAACTATGAAGTCGGCTTCGAGGGCCGTTGCCACCCGGAAGACCTGACGCCGCTCGGCCAGATGCAGATGGGTCTGCGCCGGTGGTCTTGAAATCTCTTCCGCCCCCGCCGACCATGCCCGATTTCCGCAACCCCGAGTTCCTGCTCGGCCACATCCGCCACACGCTGGCGTTCTACGACGGCCGCTGTCTCGACCCCACCGGCGGCTTCTTCCACTTCTTCAAGGACGACGGCACGGTCTACGACACGCACACCCGCCACCTCGTCAGCAGCACGCGCTTCGTCTTCAACCATGCGATGGCCTACCGGCGCTTCGGTGGTGCTGCTTATCAAGAAGGTGCACGCCACGGGCTGCGCTTTCTTCAGCAGGCCCACGCGCAAGCGCAAGGCGGCTACGCATGGCAGCTGTCGTGGGACGGCCAGCGCGCCACCGTGCAAGACGGCACCAACCACTGCTACGGCCTGGCCTTCGTGCTGCTCGCGCATTCGCACGCGCTGATGGCCGGCATCGAAGAAGCGCGTGCGGGGATCGCAGAGACCTTCGCGCTGATGGAGCAACGCTTCTGGGAGCCAGCGCACGGCCTCTACGCCGACGAAGCCACGCCCGACTGGCAGGTGGGCACGTACCGCGGCCAGAACGCCAACATGCACAGCTGCGAAGCCATGATCGCGGCCTTCGACGCGACGAAAGAGCCGCACTACCTGCAACGCGCGCTGACGCTGGCCGAAGCCATCACGCAACGACAGGCCGGGCTGGCCCAGACCGGCCTGGGCGACTTGGTGTGGGAGCACTACCGCGCCGACTGGTCGGTCGACTGGGACTACAACCGTGATGACAAGACGAACATCTTTCGGCCTTGGGGCTTCCAGACCGGGCACCTGACCGAGTGGACCAAGCTGCTGCTGCAACTCGAAACGCACCTGCCATCTGACCAACGCCCCGCCTGGCTGCTGCCAACAGCGCAGCGCTTCTTCGACACCGCCATGCGCCACGGCTGGGACGCGACGAACGGTGGCCTGGTCTACGGCTTTGCTCCCGATGGGCAAGTGTGCGATGCCGACAAGTACTTCTGGGTCCAGGCCGAGAGCCTGGCCGCTGCGGCGCTGCTCGCACTGCGCACCGGTGACGCCAAGTATTGGGATTGGTACGACAAGCTGTGGGCCTACAGCTGGGCCCACATGATCGACCACGAGCACGGCGCCTGGTACCGCATCCGCACGCCTGACAACCGCGCGTACTCGGATGAGAAGAGCCCGGCGGGCAAGACGGATTACCACACGATGGGGGCGTGTTATGACGTGCTGCGTGGGTTGGGTGCCTGATCAAAAGTCATCTCGATAAGTGACATACCTCCGCTACACCCAATCTCCGTTCGGGCTGAGCCTTATTCCCGATCGCCCTGAGCCTGTCGAAGGGAGCCAGCGCAGTGCTGTGCGCACCCTTCGACAGGCTCAGGGCGAACGGTGGATGGCCGAGGTATGTCATTCAGGAAACGGGGGTTTGACATGCGCGCAGAAATAGTCAACCGAGAGACGAGATGACTGTCCGACACGTGGTGATGCTCAAGTTCAAACCCGACGTGAACGCCGCGCAAGTCGCACAGGTCGAATCCGCCTTCGCCGCCCTCGCCTCGCAGATCGCCGAAGTGCTAAGCCTCGAATGGGGCACCAATGCCAGCCCCGAAGGCCTCGACCACGGCTTCACGCATTGCTTCACGCTGGGTTTCGCCGACGCCGCGGCGCGCGACAGCTACCTCGTGCACCCACACCACCAGGCTTTCAGCGCCCTTGCCGGCCCTTCCCTGGCCGACGTGCTCGTGGTCGACTACGATGCCACCGCCGCAAGCCCACGACCATGAACGACAAGACCCAACTCCAGGCCGACATCGCCAAGCTCATCGAACAAGAACGCCGGCTGCAACTGCCCAGGCTCGACGCCGAGATCGCCTGGGCGCTCGGCAGCCAGCTGCGCGACACGGCACTGATCCGCCAGGCAGCGGTGACGATCGAGATCCGCATCGGCGCAGAGACCGTGTTCTTCCACGCCATGCGCGGCACCGCACCGGCCAATGCCGACTGGGCACGCCGCAAGCGCAACCTCAGCGAGTTGCTCGACCAGAGCAGCTACCTCATCGGCCGCCAGCTCGCGCTCGACGGCAACACCATCGAGAACAAGATGGGCCTGGCGACACGCGACTACGCAGCCCACGGCGGCAGCGTGCCGCTGCGTGTGAACGGCACCCGCTTCGGCACCGTCACCGTCTCGGGCCTGCCGCAGCGCGAAGACCACCTCATGGTGATCGAACAGCTGGCGCCGCTGGCTAGCGTGCCATTGGCCGAGATCGCGCTCAGCAGCTGAGTTCTCACACGGCCGCGGGCGGTGTGTCGTGAGTCATACGGCCGCCGACCGTATGCCGTGGGTCATTCCGCCGCCGGCCGATGATGCAGTTCCAGCGTGGCCTGCAGCCGCGTGCTGCTGCTCGAGTACTGCTCGGTGGTGTCGGAGTGCCGGGTCGCCAGCAGCTCGCCGCTGCCCGGTGCCCAGCCCACCAGGGCCGGGCCCAGCGTGGCGGTGACGCCCGCCTCCTGCTGTCCGAACAGCAGGCCCGCACAGTAGCTCGACCAGTTGTCGCCCAAACGCTCGGTGTCGTCGGCCGTGCAGTCGCGCAACTGGTAGTCCGAGGTGTTGGCTTGCGGCAGGCCCAGCGTGACGCGGAAGTCATCCACCTTGGCGCGCTCCGACAGCGCGCCGCCCTTGGCGACCCAGTCGAGGCTCAGCACCGACAGCGCGCCGTTGCGGGGCCGCAGGTCGGAGACCTGCTTGCAGGTGTCGCTCGACACCACGCGGTAGCTGCGCGAGACCAGCGGCGCTGCGTCGCCCTGCAGCAGCAGCCCGTTGGCGAACAGGCCGATCACCTCTTCGGGCAGCACCGAGCGAAACCCGATGGCCACCTCGGCATGCACCGTCTCGCTCATCGTGTGCGGGAAGCTCTGGTCGGTATCGGTGTATTGCGCGGTCGAGTCGAGCACGAGTTCGAAACGAAGGCACTTGTCGGCATAGGCCGCCAGCGCGGCTGGCGGCTGCTTGTCGATCAGCGCGTACTGCCGCGCCGCGCCGAGCATCACGGGCACCATGCGCGTGAGGATGTGCTCGTCGCGGCAGATCTCGAACTCTTCCTTCATGCACACCGTGGACACGGTGTCGAGGAT
>Ga0307515_10005062_pt1 | contig 26795 bp, 19 predicted proteins | sample 17_EM_MG_FD_194513 | JGI IMG/M metagenome (GOLD analysis project Ga0307515, IMG submission 194513) | Populus trichocarpa ectomycorrhiza microbial communities from riparian zone in the Pacific Northwest, United States - 17_EM | ecosystem: Host-associated > Plants > Roots > Unclassified | place... | reverse complement strand
TTAGTCAGTGCTTCAGGAGTGCACCAGACGCGTAAGCGAGTGGTTGGTGCACCGAACGCGTAAACGCGTACCTGGCGTACCGAACGCGTAGGCACGCGGTCGGTACGACAGGTGCTGTAATTGTACAATCTAAGATATTATATTAATTATACACAGAATAATTAGGTATTATTATTACTAGTTATATAGTTTATATATAATATAACACTATAAGAGGGTATAGAGATATTACTATTTTAGGCAAATTACGGATATAAGCTTAAAATATTATTATTACTATAATAAGCGAAGAAAATAAGTAGGATAGCTAAGTAAAGGATAGAGACTTTAATAAATCTTTATAAAGACCTCTATTTTATAGTAAAAAAAATATAAAAAAAAATAAAAAAGTACTATAATGCTAAGAGATCTAAGAGACCAGATCTAAAGGAGGGGGATAAAGTATGGCTATTATATAAAAAATTTACGAGTTAACAACTAAGTAAAAAGTTAAATTATGTTAAACTAGGGCCATTTAAAATTATAGTTAAGATTTTAGAAGTTATATATAGACTTAACTTACTAGTAAAGATAAAGATCTACCCTATATAGTATATTGCGATACTAGAGCTAGCGTATAGAGATATAGAGCTACTAGTTTATAAAGCAGATATATATAAAGGATAAGAAGAAGATAAATAGTAAGTTTTAAAGATTATTAGTTATAAGGATATTAATAATAAAATATAGTATAAAGTAAAGTAGATAGGCTATAGTAAGACTACTTAGGAACTACTATAGAATCTAAAAAAATCTATATAAAAGGTATAGGAGTATTAAAAGAGAACGGGTTAGGTAATATTAAGAAGGAACTAAAAATAAAAGGATTAGTTAAAGGTAATAAATAAATTAAAACATCTAAGGGATCTACCGTTAGTATATAAGCTGTTTCCGCCTCTTCTTAACTAGAATCCTTTTTAGCCTCCTTAGCCTTAAGCTTAGAGAAACCTTACTTTATTAAATATAGCTTTTTAAAACGTACCTTTTTATAAACCTTTACTAGACAAGATAACCAAGTATAAGTATTAAGTTAAGCCTTTAGAACCTAAGACGCCTTATTAAAACGACGTTAAACTTTAATAAGGGCCTTAGCTAGCTTACTCTTTAGTCTTTTAGCCGCTACTAATATATAAAACCCTAAGATAAATTAGATAAGGAACTAGATAGTTATAAAGAATTATAAAACGTATATATTTAGCGTTAGAGATAGATTAAATATTATAGGATAATTATATATTGGCTTACGTACACTTAGTATAAAGAGAAGGTTAGCGACTAGACGGAGCCGCAATTATAATATATACTAACATTTTCTCTATATCATAAGAATAGGACGGCATAACTTTACTAAGTAAAAAAATTAATGTTACTAGCTAGTTATAATAATTAAATATAAAGTATTTAATAGAAAGTATTAGGAATAATAAAGGTTACTAAATTAAAGATGGAAATACTATACCTTTAATAAACAACTTAGAGATAGGGGATATCTTTAAGGATAAAGATAAAGAGGAGGGGGATAGTATTACGGACCTTCTATTAGCAGTAGTAGCACTACTAAAAAGATATATAAATGGGTTGGTTAAAATAGTATAGGAGGCGCTAGAACTAATTAAGCTATAGAATAAGGGGTAGCTAAGTTATATAATTAGTTACGTTATAAGTTTAAAATATAGAAATATGGGAATATAAAAACGCAACATACCGATATACTTAGTACATTTTTTAGGCGCAGTATTATATATTTAAAGGACTACAGTTCCTACTTAGATAGTTCTCTTCTTTATAGTAAATCTTAGAATATAATTAGAGTTAATCTATTAGGCAACCACTCCACTAGTTATTATTACGTTGTTGACTTCTTCTTACCTATATACCTAGCCTATTAATAAGTCTACCGTAGTATTTCCTATAAGGCTTTATTACAATAGATGCTATTATAAAGTGTCCCTTTTATTTACTAGGTAATAGAGCTACGCTAACTATATAGTATAGGACCACTAGATATAAAAGTATATATACTAAATTTTAAGAGATAAGTCTCTTTAGTAATACCTTAACTATATTTAATAGCTTAAGGGCAAATATAGAAGTAATATATTAGTAAGGTAGGGGATTATAAGAAAGAATTAGAAGAAATAATTAGACTATATTTTAATAGTTAAAGATAATGGTAAGCTAAGGCTCTAGATATTAAATCCTATACTAAAAGGTTCTATAGAACTATACTAGAATACTAAATTGCCTATAATACTTATAATTAATTATAGACCGGTATAAAGGCTTAAAAGTAGAGCTGTATAAAAATCCCTATATTAGCCTAGGTAGTTAATAGTATACTTTTAATAGGCTTCTAATAGGTCTCCTAGTGATCCTTATATCTTTTCTTTAGTTATATTTTTTCCTTATTAAGGGGTTTTAGGAGTTTAAAGTAGGGGTTAGATAGATAGATAATATATAGTAGTATACTAATATCTCTCTAAACCCCTTCCGGGATAAGCTTTTATAATCTCCCTCTACTATAAGGTAATAGTAATTAGGGGCTAACTATAAAAAAAGGGGGGGGCAATATAAGGGATATTATTGCGATTACCTTAGGTTGCCCTTAAGATAACCCCTAGACGCCCCTTAAATAGTCGCCGGTTATATACCAGAGGCACGTGCCTATAGTATATAGTTTTTACAATCCTAGAGGCCTTACCTCCTTAAAGATTTGTCTCCCTACAATCTATCCTGTTTTATAATCGTGCCTTATAGCCCCCTATCTATAAAGCCCCCTTACAGTTAGTAATATACTACGATAACCTCCTTTAAATAGTTAAATAAGTATTTTACTCTCCTTTATTCCTTTAAACTTTACTTATCTTCCTTAGCTATAAAGATTAGTTTACTCTATTACTATATAGACATTAATAATTTCGAATTTTAAATAGAATAGGACCTTTAAACTTGCTAAGTAGTTCTTAATTTCTAATAGCCGTTTTTAGACTTCCTATAGGGGGCACGGTCTCTACTTTTAAAGATATTGTTACTAAATACTTAAAACTCGCCCTTTTAAAAATAGAAGATAGGCTATACGCTATTACTAAACTATAAAGTAGATTAGAAAAGCTCTATAAGATAGAAAGTATATATAGTATAGTACATTATTGCCTTCTTAAAAGCCTGCTCTAGTAACGCGCTAGGATTAACGGAATAAAGGAAATAGAAGATATAAAAGTTAAGACAATCCCATTATAGTTATAGATAAAATATTAAGGGGAATTCGTTACGGGCAAATCCCTATAGCTAATATTAATTAGAACTAAGATATTAAACTATTGCCTAAGTAACACGTTCTAAAGGCGCGGATAGTATAAATTTTACCTAGATATTTTATTAAGTAGTAGGAGTATATAGATTATAAAGTTATAGATTTAAACAACTATCTCCTTAGCTAGATTTGATTTAACGATAATAATAAGACTAATATTGGAAATCTTAAATGCGGTATATCGCCTAAGGGCTACTTAGGGGTAGCTAAGGCCTAGCCGAAGGCTAGGCTTAGCACCTCCTTATAAGCACCTTAGGCTTATAGCCCTTCCCTCCTTATCAGTTTGTCTCCGTACGAGGCTATTGCCATACTCTTTACTACATCGTCCTCTCTTCCATCGACTCTTCTATAACTTATCGGCTTACCTACTCCCTACCGTACACCTAGGTAATATGCCTTATAGTTATATAGCCGTAAGGTATGGGTGACCCTAGGGCAACCTAGGAGTAACTCGCCTATAAGGTACGTGCGCTATACATACCTAGGGAAAACCCTTCCTTACCTCGCATATAGACTCCTCCTTTTCCCTTAAGGATTTGTCTATCTATATAATATACCTTATTATTTTATCATTGGACTTCCTATCTATATCCTTACCTTATAGAATAGCGTAGTTAATAGTAGCGTAGCTTAGATATTACGTAATAGTAGTAGTAGTAAGTTTGCCCTCTTCTATTAATTAGTGGCTAGCCTAAATAAATTTCTAATTTAGCTTACTATAGGGTTACAGCACTCGGTAGAATTTTATACCTAGCTTATTATTCTTAATAAGGTAGTCCGCATATAGTTATATTTTAGACTTTTACACCTTTAAGCTTTAATCTCTTTTACTTGATTATTTACTTTGCTTAGTAAACGTTATATGGACTTCGTCCCCCTACCTTAGGTAGTTGGATGAGAGCTGTGGGATGGAGTTACTTTGCCTCTTTTCTCGTAACCTGTTTGGGATAAGGATAGGCGTCTTACGCCGCTTGAATGTGTGTTGAGGGTGATCTTGAAGAGCTAATAGGGCTGGGCTAGGCATGTTCTGGTCGAGCAGCCTTTGGTTGAGTGGATATTGTGATGGAGAAGGAGCTGGGACTAGTTGAATTGGATCTGGGTGGGGAGGGTGGAGGTGCCCGATTTCATGAAAAGGGATAAAGAGGGTTGGTTGCTAGATGTGGGGTCAGGAAGTAGTTGAGGTTAGGGAGAAAGGAGGCTATTAGCTCAAGAAGAGGTTGGAGGAGAAAACGGAATCGAGGCACGGGAATATGCAGAGTTTTTGAGAGGGAGAAATAAGGAATATCAATGAGAGACTGATTAGCACTGAGTTGAACGGGCATAACTGCCAGGGTATCTAAACGGCAAGCTGATAGCTTGGTTATTATTTTTGAGGGCTTAATTACTTTAGACCCTGCTCCGGTCGCCCAGTAGTTCTCAGTCAGTGGAAGCTGTATGATCTGGGAGTAACATGTTTCTCACCACAAGGCACGCGACTTACTCAGTCTAGAGAAAGCGTCAGTTTCCCCTTTGCCAAACAACTATACTTCGACCGCACACCCATTGGTGCCAGAGATCACCACTCTAGTAGTCCACCATAATTAATTACATGACCAAAAGACGTACATACTAGAGTCGATCCGGCACTCATTTTCCATCTCTATACCCTAGTAGCATGCAATTCCCTCTTCCACCTAAATAGTTGGAAAGGCTAAATCATGCTCATCAGGATCGTCTAAACATGCACGCACGAGATAAGATTGTACTCTTACAAAGTTGGAAACCTGCACACCAGCAGGTGTCAGTTTCCATTCCAAACAGTCATAAATCGAACCACTTACACTCCCTCAACCATCGCAATCCGAGTCTGTCGGCACCAGACCAATAGCCTGACGTTTCCATCTCCCCCTCCACTTCTTCCAACCGGGTGGAGCAAGGTGCGGAAGTCCGCTCATCGGTTGGGTCTTCGGATGTAGTTTGTAGCGCTTGCGGAACTTTTTCATGACAGAGCTGTGGCGGTGGTAAGTATGTATTTTGAAATTGATTATGGGAGCTGACCTTGGAGATGGTAGGGCCATTTCAACATCTGAATCCGAGTCCATGTCTAAGTCTGAGTCGACGCGCCCTCGGAATCTGCTGATTGCACGGATTTGGGGTGACTGGGACCCGTTGCGGAGTGCCCACCGTTTGTTGTTATCTCCAGGCAGGCCAGAAATGGGAGACTCTTCCTCTGTGGGACTGTTCTCTGGCTGCTGTGTGTCATCATCCTCGAGATCTGTGAGTGATGCCCGTAGCACTGGCCGCCAGGTTGCTTGGAAAAGCTCATCCCTATCTTTTATGATCGATTCGGCAAGTTTGTGGCTCCAAGAAGACGGAAATGTGAAGCACCGGCCCATGGTGTCCTCTAGTAGCATGCTCTCAACTCTTCTCCGTGGCTGTACCCATCCCTTTGCCGTCAGGATATGAACAACCCACTCATGCATAGCCTCTCTTATTGGTTCGGCAGTAGCACTGAGGGTAGCAGGCATATTCATCAGATCGACCATGTGTCGGCAGAGGATACGGAGGAAATTCCACTGGTGCGATGCCAAGCGGCGCAGCAATTCATCCCACAGAAGGAACGCACCTTTCATCGTGCTGCCCATCCTAGAAAAGATGAGTGAAGCGCTTCAAACGTAATAGGAGAAACGTACTGCTTATCGGAAGGAATAACAGCCCGCTCATCCACAAGCAACTCGACCAACACCTCCAAATACTCCACCCTATCCAGACAATGCCTCACACATCTCAACCCTGCCTCCTTTCCTGCCTCACTACTTCCCCACTTCACACCCTTCGCACCCCTCTTAACTTCCGCCCGCCTGGCACTAAGGTACTTCTTCAGCTCGAGCTGCAAACCTTCTCTCGGCGGCCTCAGATTCTCCCTTGGGCTCACCTGGTCCGGTAAGCCACCGACAAGCTCGTCCAGCCGGCTCCAGTACCAGCCCCACAGCCAGTGCAGCGCCTCGGCCGCGATATCCTTAAGGCGGATCAGCGACGGCAGCTCCTTGTGCGTAGCCTGGTGGCGCATCTCGACGAAGCGGGCGGGCATGGCCAGCTCGGTTGCTAGTTCATGCATCGAAAGCTTACGGTAGCTGTTCTGAATCGAGTCGCAGAAGCCCGTCACGAACCTGCTCGCCGCCCACATCAACACTCTAGGGGCATGGCAGAGGAACTTTTTTTTTTAGGAGTGTCTGAGAACGCACCTGCTGATCGCGGACGCATACACAAGCCGCACCGCATAGTGCGAGTCCAGCTGTCCCCGCGCATCCTCCTGCACCATTGCCTCGACCAGCAGGATCGTCGAGTCCAGCGCCAGCGGAATCTCCGCCCGCTCGCGCCACGCGAGGATCTAGCATCGTGTCAGTTCAGTTCAGCTCCTCAGTCCGTCCATCTCCGCCCCCAAAGCCCATCTTTAGCTAAATTTGTTTTTTTAGACCTTTTTTTTTTCGGAGAACTGGGGGATACGTGACTGATACCTGGTTCACGGCCTCCTGGCGCCTGTCTGCGTCCTTGAATTCTCCGAGCCGGTACAGCTGGCCGCGCAGCCGCAACAGCTCCGACACATCGCGCCACGGCGTCACTGTGTATCGGGGCATGGGAGCGGAAATGGCGCGCGCGTCGATAGAGTTGTTTTTTGGGGGCGGCGGAGCTGGGTGCGAAACTTTTGGAGTTCGAGATTCGGTTGACGCCACGTGACGTGCTCGCGTAGAAAAAAAGAAGCTTAACTTTAGAGTTATTTCCGTGCCACCGGATGCGGCGAATGGGAGGGGAGAAACGTATGGCGGGATTGCCGTGGTAAGAGAAGGTTAAGCGGTTGTGATCACCGTCTCGATGAAAGCTATCAATGCTACTACAGTTTCACTGTATTGTTTCAAAGCTACGTAGCTCGAACTTAAGACTCAACGGATCCTACGAAGCCTCCCTTCGTCCGTGAGGACTGTGTACCCACCAATGCCATCAAGCGGGTATCGATGAATCCTGTCTTTTTCCCAAACACCAACGCTATGCTAGAGATCAAAGTATCAAAAAAGAACCCCCTGGCGATAAGCCCTGCCCAATGCTCCAATGATCCAAATCATAACCAATCATACCCTATTCTGGCGTCCTGCACCGTTGGCTGCTTGAGCTGCTGAAACCACCATTCCTTGGTGTACATTTCATCGTCATCGAAGAAAAAACTCTGTCCTTCCATGCTGGCAGGCAATTGTTGGCCCGGGTTTAGCGACCACTGCTGGTCGTCGCCCGCTGGAGGCTCGTCGACACTCCCGTCATCGGAACTTGCGTCGTCCACATCATCATCTTGTTCTGGCGGCTGCCAAGTCTCCTCCAGCTTGAGCCCCTTCCCTCCACTCTGGAGGAGGCCTGATTGCCAGGACTGAAAGCCCTCTGGTGGATCATAGAGACCCATACCAACCAACTCCTTGCCTGCGTCCTCGGAATCGTCATCTTCAAAGGCCGATTGCGATTTCGCATCTTGTTGTGCTGATGGATGCTGAATGGGAAGAAAGTCTATAGAGGCGGGCCTTGATATTTCGGATTGTGTTTGAGCCATTTGGGTCCAGCTTTGCAGATACCATGGCGCTGGCTCTATCCGCAGCGAAGAGTATGATGACAAGGCGTATGAGGTGACGGGGGCTGGCTGATGTATGTCCTGCCAGCTAGATCCAGAGACGAATGAATCTCTCCCTAAGGCGACAGTGTCGGTTGAATGAGAAAATGGAGGGAAGTCCTGCATCTGATCTGCGAAGGCGGAATTGCGGTTTGAAAGAGAATTGTATTCAGACTCAAAGCCTAAATTGCGAGATTGCGATTGATACGGGACCCAGTCCGCGTACCCTTGTGTAGGTAAGGGTTCTGGTACCGTGTGGGAGGGCGTGTGGAATCGCGATGAGGAAGGATGCCAGCTCAAAGGCCGTGGTGCCTCTTTCCGTTCTTCAACAGCTTCCTCCTCTCCTCCTGTCAACCCAAACATCATGTTGTAATGATCGTCTAGTGTTGCATATCGTTTTACTCCGGTCGTGGTCTTTCTCCTTTCCAAAACTCTAGGACTATTGTGAATACTTCGGGGCTTCTCTATCCTGGCAGATCGTCGTCCAGACTGGCTTCCTGAGCTTCGAGATAACCGGCGGGTGAGCTGTGAGGCGGCCATTTGTTTTGAGACGTCGCTGACCAGATCGTCATAATCTGGACTCGTAGTAGCAGCCATCGTGAGAAAGGTTGTGATGGCTGGGTTAATGCAGCAGTGGACGAAAAATGGACCTAGCGGTGACTGAGGATTAAGATATGGGATGTACGATATCCACCATGCCGAAGCCGGGACATCTGCGTAGGTATATGGTGAACCGAGAAAATGGTACTAATTAGGAAGGCTGTGCCTTACGAGGTACTTTTACCATGTCTCGCAAGTCATGGTGGGATGCCAGGAATAAGCTAGGACGGGCGTCATGCCGCGATGTATGAAAGGCATGCAGCGGGATGGAAAGCTCCAACAGGGCTATAAGCAAATATGGTCATGTTGAAGGAGCGGGTTGGAAACGAGTCGTCCGAGTGGCACGGCTTGAACGCGAACAAGCTAAGCAACGAAATCATAATCGACGACGCAGCCGACGAAGAAAAAACCAATAATGATCAAATCACAGGACTACCTCAAGGCACCTCAGCGCGCGGGTATGTATCATGGCGCAACGGAGATCCGTGCCGCATCTGTTGGCCGGTCCCCAGACAAGGGAAAACACCACTCTCACGACGATAATGCTAGCAATAGTAGTGCGACTAGCCTCCCGGGACTTACAGTGCGACTCAGCTGGGCCCAAAGCAAGGCCGTCTGCATAGAGCGTGGCCGTCGAGGCGGTCAACCGGGCTGGCGACTAGACCTGTGTCGCTGGACGAAGGAAGATGGTGCATAGCACTCGGCAAGTGCAGAAGGTTGGGCAGTCCATGTTTAGCCGCTTGACCTGATGGCATAATTATTGGAAAGTTCGCCGGACACAGGCTCGCAAGGTTCAAGCCAATCGTACGAGGATAGGTGTGACGGGCCTCATTCAAGATCTCGTGTCGATGCATCCACATCAAGGGGTTTTGGGCGCGGTTTCGGAGAGAGTGGAAGGGTGGAGGTTGGCTGGCGCCGCGAGGCAACGAACTTGGGCCACCAGGTCGGTTTGCGTGCGCTGCGTGCGCGCGATCTGGGGCCTTTTGCGGGAAAAGCAGCTTGATTCGCTTTTCCCAGCCGAACGGCTTTGCCAGGTTCCAGAATCGCCTTGCTACCGGCCATCCCTGTCCCAACGACACGGCGGTGCCACTGGCCAACGGGCACTCGCCCAGGGCATGCAGGACCTGATTACTTGGGTCGTACGTGCAACGGCAGCGCCGCAACGGAAATTGCAGCAATCAGCATCTCGCATTCGCACAGGCCCAAGCTAGATGAGGGCCCTCTCAGCCTCGCTTGCACCTAAGCACCCGCCTCCCCAGCGTGGGTGCAGCAACCAGCACTGCGGACTCCGCCTAGCCCGTCTAGGATCGTAACAGAGCGACGACTTTGATCCCGACATCCCTGATGTTAGGCCCCGCCAAGAAAAAGCACGAAAGGCCCTTTGTTTAGTATGTGGAGTCTGCCTCTGAAACGGTGCGGGATGTTGACTGCTAAGGCACATGCATGTTAGGGGGGAGAGGCCCGCCAGTGACAGAATACGGAGCACCTACGGCATACGGAGCGCCACCGGGCTTGCCAGAGGTCGAAAGCTGCTGAGAAGCGGAGATGGCGCGAAGGGAAGGGTGCAAAGCAGAGACACACGGAAGACAAAACGCGCGTACCTTGGCTGCTGCTGCTCATAATGCTGCTGCTACCAACCAGCGGGCACGGTTTGGCACAATTTGGCACAATTTGGCACGATTTTCATCTGCCTAGCCATCAGCACATAGCAAGGCAGGATGGCAGGCACGCAGGATGACAGGAGTTAGGCTCATCTTTTAGCCATTATTATTCAGCCCCGCCAACACCGGAAGGCCAACATCATCAGCTGGTGCGCATGCCGTATTATCTGCTGCTTTCGCCACAAAAAAAGTCTATGATGATGGGTGAGGGTCGGAACAGGCTGGGGTTGTCTAGACCAATACCGGCTGCAGTGTGACACGGTGATGGACGGTCGCAGTGCCAGCAGCGCGACAATGCTTCGTCGCGTGAGGTTAAGGGGGTTGCGAAAAATGCTGGCACTATCGAGAAATGAGGAGACGATCAAAAAGACGACATGTTCGGCTAGCGTGCCTGGGTGGACGATGACGGGTCGTCTGAGCCTCTCAAGCCCAGTTGCGAGGGCTGAGCCCATTTGTGCCATCTCGCGTGCCGCCAGCACTGCTCCACTGCCTTGCCCTCCCCACGGCGGCCAGGCTGGTTTCGGCAATGCTGCTGATACGCAGGCTGATAAGGAAAGTCCCCGGTGCTGCACGCAGTGAGCATGCCAGCGCGATGAAGCCGAAGCGCCGGTGAACCCTAGCCCACTTCCCGCTCTGATGATCGACAGTGGTCATGACCCATGGGCCGCTGGAGCGTAGCTTGTTCGGGCGAAAGAAGCCCTTTCCCAGGAAGAGCAGAAGCCGCCGAAGCCAGACCAGTCCGTGCCAGTCGGAGCCAGGGCATTTCTTAAGAAGCCAAATTTCACGCCAAAGAACGTCCTTCGAAAGTTCGCTTGGCTGCAGCCAGGAACGCCCTCCACCGCCCAACCACTCTGTCCGTCGGATGCCTGCTGCTGACGCAATCCACGCCATCCAATAATGGCCCGCTGACAGCTCCAGGAAACCTGCGCACGCCTGCGCTTATTTCTTCCAGAGCAGGTCCAGCACATTCTGCAATAATAGTAATTTGCGCTCCGGTCATCCCAAAAGCTCATCCCCCCCAAAAAACTACACTTTTGAATCGTATGGATCCGCAAGGAGCATCACAAGGCCGCCGCCTGCAGCTAGTCAAACGGCCTGCCTCAGAGCACCTCATTTGCCCCCGTACATTGGTGTACCACGAGTGACGGCACGCAGACACGCTCCTCGAATAGAAGCGCGAACACCACGGTTTGCACTGCTCTCACACACGCGTCGACACCGGCTCCGGGATCGGCTGGCACCGTTGCTGTTGGTGTTGGTGACTCTGTTGGTGATGCTGTTGGTGATACTGCTGCTTCCACTGCTGGTGATGCTGACCAGCTGTGCCCTGGAGGCACAGCGACCGTGACCGTCTGTGTATTGCAGTGGCTCCGAAGCCACGACGCTATGCTCGCCTCTCTCAGCGGGCGCAAGATGAGGCCTTTCAAGCCCGTAGTTTCAGCAGCGCCCCCGCCGACCGCCAATTATTATTACTTGTCTTTTCGGCTCGCCCCATCCTTGACCGAAGCGCAGCTGTGCAGTTTGCAGCCTCAGCCCGGCAATCTGCAGCGCGGGAAGGAAGCACACATCGAAAACCCTTAATGACGTGCCCCCCGCGGGTCCCACGAGACGGAGTGGGTCCGAACGTGGCGTCGCATCGTGGAAAAGAAAGACTGCGGAATGAGCGGCATCGCCTATCAGATTCAATGCACTTGGCTGATGACTGGGGTTTCATGGCAGATGGCAGACGGGGCAAGGGTGAAAAAGCCCTCGAGCCCTTGACTCCGTGAAAACCCGCCGTGTGTACCGTTTCTTGTGCCACCCACCAAGCAATGTGGAAGGTGACAAGGTCCTTTCGATAGATTGGAGAGGCCGCGCTTGGCTGGTCAAGCGCGAGATGATCGCTCTCCAGGTCTCCCCTTCGCTGACGACTCCGTCACTCCGCGTCGCAGGCTCTAGACCCCGCCTGGGGAATCGTCAAGCAGAGGGGATCTTTAGGCTCCCAGGAGTGTTGGACTGCTGTCTCGGCGGCCGGCGGCCACTCAACGATGTGTCCTCAGGGCACGACGCTACCTCCACCTCCTCCACTACATGACTCAGCATAAGAGATACCCGAGAAAGCTCCCTGGATGTGAGCATGTCCTTGTCCTTAGATCGACGCCCGATCGAGAAATCGGTCGAGTTGTTCATTCGCCTGCAGCTGCAGCCATCAATCTTTTACAGTCATGCGGGCTGTTCTTTGAAAACTTAAATCTCAAGACTCTCTTGGCTATACTCTCCGGTCGTCACTGTCGGGTACTCTGCCAAGTCAAGCAGGCAATAGTCTTGTAGGTCCTATGGGTCATGGAGCGAGAAAAGTCTGGATCTCAACGGTGGAAATCTCTATCGCAGGCACCTCATGTGCGGATATGCCAGTGTCATACTCGTGGCTGACAGCTGGGACGCTCTGTTGGCGAGTTGCGAGCAGTTTACGTGCGCTGAACACGAAAAAACAAAGCAGCCGCTGCATCCTGCAGGTAGCATCATGCACCTATGCTGAACCATGTCGCAACTCCCTCCACGTTAAGATGTTGATGGCAGGTGTTAAGATGTACCGAGGCGACTTAAAGTTACTCAAAAACCACCGTTGAAACCTTGACAAGTGTATTTTGCACTCATCAGCCAAAGACAGGCAGTCTCGCATCCTTGTTTGCCGCCTGCTGCCAGCTGCCTCCATGCAAGGCAGTGCCAGGAAGCCCGCAGACATTAGTAGCAAATCCTTTCCTTTTGTCTGGTCTTCCGTCTCCGAAGGAGTCTTTCCGCACTTCCACCTTCCTCGCATGCTGACCTGTTTCGCGCCTCGCGCGTCCGTTTGAATCTTTCATTCGCAGTGCCATATCTCGGGGTGATCTTGATGTAGATCCGAATGCATTCATGCACTACTTTGCCAGATCTGCCCTGGGCGTGACATGCAAGCCAAAACAGTTTCATGTCAGCATCAGCACCGAAATCAGCGCGGTTGAGGAATCAACATTCAATATACACAGCATTTCAACCCAATATGTCCGACAAGGGCCATGACATACCAGAGCCGAGGTCGGAACAGCCCACACCTCAATTACAGGATTTCGTCTGAGCCCTGGGTCACACAATGGCCTTTTTTTATCCCGCGTGTTAAATTCGCCCAGTCCGCAATATAGTCTACCCTTTAACTGGTCCAAAGCTCCATATTCAAATTTATCTCACATGCAGATCGTGTCACATTTTGTCAATACGTCCCTTGTATTTGGTATCCAAGGCTAAAAACCTCCCTCAGGCCTACTTTGAGCTAATTAAACGAAGATCTCCAGCAGGCACTTCGACTATTCGGTCCTCCTTCACGCTCGGGCGCCACATAATCCTTTGCGTGTTCCTAACCGTTAGGCACGCGCACATGCAATGATTTGCAGACCTGTCTCAGGACTCATGTCCCGCTTATAGGCTAAACTCATGCCGCGGCCGCGACTCGCCTTTAGCACCTCCGACAGGCTGACCATAGGCTTGTCCCTTACGCTAGATGTTAGTTACTCTTATTCAAATGGAACCTGGGTTCGTACCGCTGACGGTCATCTGCGGAGAGGCTCCTGTTGCGAACTTGCATTCTATTTTCGACCTTGCTCGTCCCACATGACGCATGCCCCCGAAAACCGCGATCAGCCGAAAGCGGTCCTCAAAGGAAACTGGATGCTTTAGTGCGCATTAAAAGCACTACTTTGGGTTCTGATGAAAGGATCCGCCGGAGAAATTATTTGTCTCAGTAACCGTCTCCAGCTTTAATAAGAAGGAACTGAACACTATGATAGCCGCGGAGCCCCTCCGACATGCTAGACTCACTTATTTGGCAAAACTTCGCCTTGCAAGAGGCTCAACCGAAGTCCCGGGAATGTTCACTCTCGTTGTTAACGAATCAACAAACATCTAAACTAAAGCACAGCGTTGTTCATGAACATGCCACGTTTCTCAAGATGCAACTAATAATACCAGCTTGGATATTACAGCAAATTACCATGACAACTGTCAATCGGAGAACGGAGATCAACTGAAAGAGAAACGGATATGTACAATCCGCGGTGGAGACCTCACAAACACATGTCGCGGCACATTTCCCGGAACATCCAGTACGATGCCTACACCGATAAACCCGTTCAAATGACTCCTTCAGCCAAAGTGGCCCCACGGAGTAACCAGATTACTTTTGTCTGCAAATGCAAAGCACCAGTTCACCAGCTTTCCAACATGCTGAAAGCCTTATGTTTGTCTATCACAACCTCCGAAACACCTTGCGGTGGGAGTACAGGCATGCAATGGTGACTGATGATGACTACGGAGTCCGAACGGGGTTTCCCTAAGATGGCGAATGTCATGTTAATCGAACAGCGTGCAACTTCATCCACGCAATTAATGCAGTGCTGACAGCTAGCACGTATTCTAGGTTGCTTAGATTGATCTATTAAAAGGGCCGACGATCTGCGAACTCTATCCCGCTGCATCATGCTCTTAACGAATGATATGCGAATCTATCTATTCCGGGTATCGCCACGGACAGTAGCACGCGGGTGACAAAACTGGCACTGCGAAGTAGTCATCTTCTTTACAGCTTAATAATATGGCAACAATAAATGATAGAAAATAATAGAAATACAGGTATAATATTTTAAGGTACCTTAACGCCTTTATCCATTAAAAAATTGAAAAACCTACGTTGTTGTGGCTTAATAAATCGGTAGAGTTGAGCCACTTCTGACGTTTCCGTGATTTGTGTGGTTTGCAAGGTCACTTTTTTCTAGATAGGCTAACGTTAATCACCCAACATCTCCGCCCCAAGAAAACCGCCATCAGAAAAAGAACTTTTACCAAGTCGACCAGTACGGTGTGCAATACCATAGCATCAAGCAAACCATCGTAGAGCCTTCGACATCTTACACTTAGATCTATGAGCAAGAGCATCTCCGTCCTCAATTTTACTGACAGACTCAATGACCCAGACAAGAGCTTACCATTCACAACCCTCCTCAACTTCACTCTCACCTCCGACTCTGATACATTCCCGCGCCATTTGTCCAGCGCTCACGCACCCAGCAGGTCGGACGGACTTACTTTCCACTCATCGACCTGGACGTAACGTTTGGAGCTATCAGCAGCTCATGCATAAGTCCGATAAGCTGAAGAGAACGGTCCTACCATTTACGAGTTTGGTGTCACTAGCAAGCATAGTGGTCGATCAACTCGATCAACAGGCATTAAGCGCGAAATTGGTGGAGGTCCAGTCATAATTCCAAGGGTTTAACAAACGGTGAGGAGGCGGTGTGTTTCATTATCGAGAAGCCTCCGGTGATTAAATCGGACCCGCCGAACGGATGAGTGGAGGGGTTAGAAGGTAGGCTAATACTGGGGAAATCCCCGAAATCAGTTCGTCTTCAGTGCCTCACTATGCGGGTTACGTAGGGTAGGTAAGAGCACTGTGGAGAAGTGCTCGAAAACAATTTGGTGCAGTGATCTTGCATCAAGCTATCGGACGGCCCGAATCTTTTACCGCATTCCTTCCGATCCCTCGTAAAGGCTGGGGGTTCCATTACTGCTTACTTCAATCCTACTCGTTGCTATGTCGTAGACTGATACACATCTGAGCTGATGACTCTGGTTTCATGTCGACCAACCAATGCTTTTAGCTGTGCTATTAGTGCATAATTTCTAGTGGCTGCCTAAACTCTACGGCCACAGCGCCAATTAATCTGAGTGGTCGAAAATATGATCTCAACCACCATTTTATCTGCTATTGACGTTGACAGGCAATTGCATGTCAAGTAAAGCCCTCACCATACAATAGTATACGGTCCTATGCAAGCAGGAGATAGGCCCAGATTTTAAAGAGCAGTGACAATCTAGCGGGCAGATTGTCCCATCATACTTCTCTAGTTGCCTCGTCCCATCGCGTCTCTCCATCCCGTCAGAGTATGCTCGGTCCTTTCACTAAAACAAACCCTACTAGTACCCATCACTTTCCTTCACGTCATGACTCCAAGCTCCAAGCAGGGCATAAGAACCTAGCGGTTGCCATCTCAGACAACAGCAAAGCCAGAGAGCCGGCGTTGGTGTATACGCATAGAACTTTGGCCTGGACATCAGTTTCCCTATTCCCAGCTCCTCACCCCAAAAGTAGGGACAACGAGGGTGAGGATGAAGAAGCAATCTTCTTAGCTCATGAGGCAGGCTGAACTTGTAAACATGGAAAACACGTTACGGATCTGCTGGAGGGGCGTACTGTTACATTGCCATGCGAGGAATAGAGCAATGGAGATTGAAAAGGTCGCGTAGGTACAGCGTTCAAAATCGTAAGGACATCAGTTAAGCTCCAAAAATCTCAATCAGATATTACTTTATGTGCGGTTGATAAAGGCATGCACGCAAGGAGCTATTCACTTAGTTCTTGCCACGCCTTGTAATCTTTGGGCGAGCCATCAAAAGCATATCTGTGATTACTATGAATTTGATACAAGCCTTATGTAACTAAAATCTTGTTAGATTGTATAATGTCATTAGAGAAATTGATAAAATATACACCGGCTTAAAAGTTGTACATCCGGGCGACCATTACTGCCAGCAATGTTCTCAGCCAATAGTGTCATATTGAGGATTTAGTTCAAATTTTTTTGAAATTTTAGGGCGTAGAGAATCTGTCTCTTCCTCATCACAAGATATGCTCACCAAGATTCCAGCGTTGACCTTATGGTGTTCCTTTGACATAAATGATGGTAGGTTCAACAACCTTGGAAAACTATTTGGAAGACCATCACGTGCGCCTTAGAAACTACGCGCTTCCAGTCTTTGACTTTGCGCGTGCCGCACCAATGATCGCAACCACCAATACATCTACCATTCCCACAGCCTTACTCTTCTCATCCACCGCAATCGGGACAGCATGCGCCTGTTCTCAGCGACACAATGCTTACCCCGGAGCTCGATATCCTGAAGCCGATTGACCCCTCCATCACCGACTCTGACCTGTGGCAGCAGTACGTATTATCCAATGTCCAAATCTACGATGCAGAAACCCGCGAGCCCGCGAGCTTGCTCGATGCATACGCCGACACACCGGTAATCGTAGAGGGGAAGCTTGAACCTCCCGACCGGAGTCAGCAGCAATACCGTAAGGCTGAGTGCGTCGTTGATGGTGGAAACGCTCGCTGACAAAGTTACTTCGGGGCAGTTGCGCGCCGGCCGTACAGCAAAGCGGTGGCGATCGAGGTGAAGAATGTTATGCGCTACTCGTATGCGCAGACTGTCGAAACGGGCGAAATCATACTGTGGGCTCTTGGAGAGTCAGGATGGCTGGAGATCCGGCCGGCGCGGTCGTACAAGGCTATCTTCCAGGATATGATACAGGCGATTGAGCTGCTATACTTTGTCGCAGACGTGCATTCAGAGCCTCGGAAGAGGGGCGGTGGCCCCAGCGTTGATTCGGTATTTCAAGAAGTGCGGTTTCGATGGTTCTATTGGGAGATGTTCAATGCTGACGGGTTAGCAGTATGCGGAGGGCGGCCGCTTTCGCTGTGATGATCGAGAAGAGGCTGCGGAAACATTTTATAAGCATAGATTGTTTTTAATAATGTCTATGCTCAACCGCGCTCAAGGTATTGGGTGGAGTAATACGCCTTTATACCAGCATATGAAGAATAGATTTCCAGTATGTTGATGTGAGGTGGATTTGGTGCCTACTAGCTGGAGCTAACATTCAGCAGAAAGATTTTCAAACAGTGCGTGATAAGATCAACGGGAAAGATGAAGAAAAGCCAACCCAGACTCGAGCAAAATCAAAAGTCGCAACATCCGTTGAAAAATCCTCGAAGGTTGTTGAGGGATCTAGTAGATTCCGAAGCGCTCCAAAGCAACAGAAGCCTACAAACGCACCTAAAAAGGACGATAGCTGGTGGGAAGCCACAGTCATATGGGAGATTATGCAAAAAGCCGTTGCACAGGACCTTATCGAGTCTGGCAACGTGACGATTGACGGTATCGCGGAATTGATGATAAAGAAATATGAAATTGATGATGAAGAGCAAGCAGCAAATTATATCCGGGTGCATGCATCTAATCTCCGATATATGATGCAGCACCCTAAACGCCGACGATCTAGTCACTTTGTTCAAGAACCTCTCTTTGAAGAATTAGCTTCAATTCAACTGCCAGCTGCTACAATAAGGAAAATCTCTCAGATGCAGCTTCGTCCACGAAAAGTCCCGTTAAAGACAGAGTCTAGTGGCGACGAATCAGGCACACCTAGCTCATCGTCCGATGAAACACCACGCAGGCCTTACCACGCTCACAAAGGCAAATCCTCTGTCCTACGACCCAAAATCAGCAAAATTGCCGGCAAGGGGAGGGGAGGCAAGCGCGGCAAGACTAACAGTTCGACCCCATTTGACAAAGACTCGGACGAGATCCTCAGCGATGACGGCGAGCCAATGGAACTATCCTCCCCATCTAAACGCAAAAGCCCTGACGACCATTCCCTCGCCAACCCTCGCAAACGTGCCGCAAGCCGCAGCCATTCGCTAAACTCTCCTCCCTCCTCTCCCTCGTCCTCTGACACCGAGGCGTCTTCCGACCCACTTCCGCTACGTTGGAAGCAGAATGCCAGTGCGAAATCAACCAAGTCAACAAGCCCCAATTTCCTTCCCTCTATCATATCTACCTCACTCCCTTCCTTTGCCACCAATGCACCCGGCGATTCCTTCATTTGCACATTCGACGGGTGCGCGCATAAGATATTTGGTGCGAGCACCGCCAGCGGAAAGGCTTTCATTAAAGAGCATTTCGAGGAGCATGCAGCACGGAGGCAGGAACAGCTTGAATTAGTTATAAGTGAGGAGCAGCGGTCAAGGCTTCCCGTGAGGTTCGTACAGCACTTTCACAATTCTAATATGCACATATATCTTATGCACCTATATAAACGAATGACTAACAAGATCTTGGAAACAGCAACCTCATCAAACGTATCCGTGAGATGACGGATCAACAGCAAAGCTTGTTCCAGTATCCGGGCATGGCTTCAAATACCCCCGAAGGGTTTCCAATGGCAATTAAGCGGCGGGATTAGTGCATTCCTTTTATCCACCTTTTTATAACTTGACTTTTTATGATACCTTGTTTCCGCTTGCATGGTGTTTAGGACAGGGTAAGTCTGACAAACACTTACAAGTCTAGATTGGTTGAGCGTTGAGGAAAAGGGGGGAGGTTGGTGCAGGTTAGGGTTTTGCGCTCGTAATGTCTTTACGAAGCAACGGATCAACGGTTTAGGGACTGGCGCTCAGTGCTTGCATAGCTCCATTTAGGATAGCTAGGAATTCGCGGGTTATACTTACAGCTATCGAATAACACATCTCTCCATCGACAATGCCTAGAATTTACCACAATTCATCCACAAGATCCACATTTCTCCCATCCGCTTAACTAGACTGAATACTTTTCCAACCTTCACCGGGGTAAAAGAACGCCCTGAACTCCGCCCGATGCATAAACATACCCTCTTTACCGGATCATGCTCTACACCTTCTTCGCCCTCCTACTCTTTCCTAACCTCTTCCCCACGCCCCCACCGCCCCTGCTCTTCCCAGGCTTGTCCTCGCGCATGCGCTTGACAGAGAAGCCACGCATGTCGGCGCTGGAGACAGCGTCGCCACTCTTAGCGAAGCGCTTCTTACCACCGAAGCCAAACTTATCGTTCTTTTTCTGCCGCTTGGGATTCGGGCGGCCGTCTTTGCGGTCGGAACGCGAGGGCTTGGCAGCGGCGGCATCATCAAGGGTTACATCGAAGAGGTCCGGTTCGTGCGTTGTGGTGAGTTCGGCACCTTGGCGTTCTGGACAGGATGGTTAGTATGAGACTACTCGGGTAGGACGGCGAGAAAAAAAAGGGGGGGACGGGATATACGTACTCCGCTTCAGCAAGTTAATCTTCTCCAACGTCTCCCGCTTCGCCTTATCGCGCTCCTGCAGCTTCGCGACTTGTACTTGCTTGCCGAATTTCTTCAGATCGCGCTGCCGGCGCGCGTCCGCAGCGGCCTTCTTGCCCGCAGCTGTATCGATCAGCTTCTGCTTGATCTTGCCCATGTGCTCGTCGCTCTTGACCATCTCGGCGAAGTAGTCGGCTGGCCGCGAGAACAGCACGCCTTCTTTCTTTAGCAGGGCGCGGGCTTCGTTGACGGTAGAGAGTGACTGCGCGTAGAAGGCTAGTTCGCGGTTGAGGTCATCTTCGACGTCTGGGATGGAGGTTGGGGCTGCGGTCGTGAGTGATTGATGCTCGGAGAAGGGCATGCTAGAAGTCGGAAGTTGGATGCGGTGGAGTGCGGAGAGGAGGGCAGTGGTATTGTTGATTGTGAGACGTTGGTGTGGGAGAATGTCGCCTTTGTCTTCGGAGGCAAGGGATTCGATATCGGAGAGGGGAATATCTTCATCTTCGGAGCTGGAACTGTCGGTGTCATTGAGGCGTGATGTATCGATCTAGATATTCAATTATTAGCCATATACTATGATCTGTATAAATTTGGTTTTATACCACTCCAGCTTCGCTATCATCCTCGTCCTCATCGCTCTCGTCCTCATCAGTCTCCCACTGTGCCTCATCTTCTGCGCCTTTCTCCACTCCATTCGCCTTTCCACCTTTCTTTCCCTTAGCACTATTCCGCTTCTCCTCTTTTGGCCCATTCAGCGCCGCCCCTCCAACTTCCTCATCTTCGTCGCTATCTCCCTCCTCTTCCTTCCTAACCCTCTTCCGCTTCCTCGCATCTTTCTCCGCTTTCCTTTGTTTCTCAAGCTTGATATCACGGCCCTTGTGCCTATCGAGCGCGCTAAGAAGCTTGCTCTTCGCCATTTCGAGTGACTGTATCGCGCAGCAAATCCTACTGTAGGAAATGAAAGGAAGGAAATATCAGATTTCGAGGGTGGTGGGAGTTCTGAGAGCTTTGAATTTTTTGAAGAGGTAGGCGCTAGTGGCTCACCGCTCGCGCTTGCGGAGCACAAGGCTGCGGCTGTTTTGATCTCCGCTGGAGCTCCACGAAATTGATTTTCTTCCTACACATCTCATTCAATCTTCGTGAACGTTACAACTGGAGTCTCTGCACCCTATGAGACTTTCGATGGTTTATTCTTACAAATCCTTGTATTTGCTTACTACGCTACTAATTTCACCGTTAAGCAAACTCCCGATCCGATTACCAAACGGAACCAGGGTAGGGCATGTTTAAGTGGAATTCAGTTGCTCTTCTTATTATCTTTAAAATTTATTTTTACGTTCCCATCCAATCTGTGTTATTATTGAAGCATAAATTAACCTTTTAGGGATTCCCCACCTTGGGAAAACCTCGTAGTATTTACTCAGTTCATATCTTAACCCGAGGCAACTTTTTCTCGACGAGCTGAGAAAGTTAATAGATTATCATTGAGACAGAAAGATTATAATACTCAAAAACATTGCCTCTAAAAGGACTTTACAGTTCCAAACACGTGTCAAAAATTCGACTATACAGAAATGATTCGCATGACAATCTTCCACACGCCAGATTAAACTTAGGACTCACGGACCTATACCACTTCCCAGCCCCTCTTACAATACCAGTCTACCCTCAATCCATACTCGATCTCTATAATACAATTTCCGTGAGTGGCAAAGCGTACGCTCCTATTTTACACCTTTTTTATCTCAAACGAAGCAGCCATGCCACCCTCCAATATGCGAATAACCTCGCTCATTTGTCTCTGTCGCGTTTCCGGGGAAGGTGGACGTATTCCCAAAGCCAGCCTCTCGTGGACACTGGGCGCACTGCCGATGAAGTTTAGGAGCGTAGTTGATGGCTTCTTATTCCCACTGTGCATTCATTATTAACGGATGTCAGCGAAGGAAGGATAGCTAAAATACCTTGAATCGTTGGTTGAGGATGATTGTGACGGGTTTTCTGGGGCAGACATGGCTAGGAGATTTGCTAGAGACTTATGGGTTACTTCCGCTTTTAGGACCGCAAGATCTTTTGTGACGGTGATCAAGTATCTAGAAGATAAGAAGGCGAATGTTTTCATGAATTTCTCTTCGATACATGAAGCGGATTCAAGGCAAACCACATCTTTATTTTATACTCCTAAATTCGACAAGACAAGATCTATCCACTCGCGCAATGATAGGCTCGACTGTTATTGCGCGCTTGAGAAAGTAATGGTGTCCTCTAGTTAGATTTACTTATCTATTCTTTCACGCCTATGAGTATTATTGTCTCCCTCTTTCTGCGCCGACGAGCATAAACAGTTGGTGGCGGGGCGTCAGATACAAACGAGCAAGTCACCAATCGCAACACTGGCATATCCTCCTCATGAAATCCCGACTGGCCAGTTTCTTTAGGCCCAGCCACCTCGTCAGCTGCTATAAATGGTTTATGCGCTGCTGCGGATGCGCGCGAATGCGAATTTCAATGTCCGCGTTTTGGTTTTCAGGTAAGAGCTCTTCAACATCCGTCCGTCTTGCGCATTTTCCATATAACCGACAAAGCATTTTCCTGCACTATCTAATTCTCCACTGCCGTTTTGGATCTAACAGCTTATTGACGTTTGCCTGGCCTTACGAGCGTGAATCGCCTTCGGAGAAGTTTTCAGCTGCAAGGCTGTGATTTCCTCCAGTTGATCCCGTGAAACGATTCCTACTTGTCGGGAACGGTGAGTAGGATTTATAACATAGTAAATGTTGGTGTCCTAATTTTTATAGCTTTTATGAAAAATCAGCCGGCCTAAGGTCTTAAATATTACCACGTCCATTACATTGCCATGGATCTTCTACTAGCTTCCGAGCCGTCCCAGCCTCGTTCCTATGCGCCCCAGCGCGATTTTGAGTCTCACAAAGATACAATCTCTCATCTTTACGTGGATAGTAACCTAACCCTTCGGAATGTGATTAAGGAGATGGAACAGCAACATAAATTCAGGGCAACGTATATTCCCAGGTCCCTCATGCATATATACTGCTGACGAATTGATTCTAGCGAGAAAGAATACAAGAAAAAGTTTAGGGAATGGGGTCTAAGAAAATCTCCCTCAAAGAATAGGAAAGACAGGAACTTGGCAGCGGTATACAACTGGTGTACTCCTGAATTATCCAACGCATCATCATCCTTGAGCCTAGCGTCCTTAGGTGCATCGTCCTCGGGCGTATCCCACTGGGGAGCGGTGCCTACATCATACTGCGGAGGAGCGCCTAATAAACCAACAGTAGATTCTGGGCCTCTACTTCCCATAGATCTGTCTGAGTTTGACTATGAACTTGCCCCTTTCGATTTTTCGTTTTCGGAGCATTTAAAAGATACTCGCAAAACTGAAGAGACTAAGTCACGCATTTTCCTTTCAAAACGTCGTTCACAGACCCTTTTTCGTGATTTCTCTCCACCTGTGCCAATTTTACAGGAAGAAAAGAACTTTGAAAGTCTCCCATCATCTAGTCATCCTTCCAATAGTGGTTCCACAGTAACCAGCTCAGATGAGGGTAGAGAGCATTTCTTGGAGGACGAAACGCAGTTCAGTAACTCGCCTTTTCCGGATTCACCTCAGAGTGAAGCACGCGTTGCGATGATCCTCCCCGTCCTCTCCCCTGCCAAAACAGCACTGGTTGATCGTGTCATGGAAGAATTCCACCTCATATTCGATTATAACACTGGGGTTCGGGTGCACGCAAATGGGGACTCACCAAGCAATCGTCCAGGAAGCGACGACCCGCAACCAAACCAAAATGCTAATCAGAATTCATGTAGGGATAAACGGAAGATCGGTGATAGAAAATCACTCCCGCCAGAAGATAGTGATAGAGACGAACCCAATAAGCGCCCAAAACCCAATTCCCGGAAGTCTGACCAAGAAAATGACTCGGGGCGTAGATTTGCTTGCCCATATTATAAAAGAAGCCCTGATAGACATTCTGCAAATACATCCTGCGTACATCCTGGGTTCTCTAATGTGTATCGTCTAAAGTAAGTTGTAATTATTTCTTCCGACGTGGAATTTTGGTTTTGCCAGACTATGTAAAGCTGCACAACATCTTGAAGTAAAATGTTGTTCTCTTTGATTATCACTTAACGATAACTCTTTGCCCGCGGGGACTCCTTAATGTGGTCTTTATCTTGGTAGATTAATATAATATTATAAGAATCATAGGGCTAACAGATTAGGGAACACCTATATCGAAGGCACGCACTACCCATTGAGTGTCCAAGGTGCTGTCAGTCATTCGGTAGTGAAGAAGATTGTCGAGAACATCTAAGAACTTCGCAGGCCTGTGAAATGCGCTTCAAAGTCCAAAGAGATGGGTTTAATAAGGACCAAGAGACGAAACTGAGGAGTAAAAAGAGGTCTCGAATACCCTTGACAGAGGAGGAAAAGTGGAAAGCTGTTTGGCAAATACTTTTCCCAAATGATACCGAAGACGACATACCAAGTCCTTGTAAGTTCGATGTTCTTCTTCCCCACTCAAATTTTGTATATGGAGTTTAGATGTTAGAAATCTGAACAAGCGTCCGAGACTTGGTTAATACCCCTCCGGATCTGCTATTTACCATTGATCTTTTGCAGCCAAGCAGTGGACTGGAGGGCTGATATCGATACTAGACTGTAGCTCTAGCTCACCAATAACCTTGAATTCCCCTGACTCGCGAGAATTACCACACTTTGAGCACTTCTCTAGAAGAGAGCTTCCTAAACTAGTGCGAAGGAGCTTGGAAATTGCCGTTGCAGAAGATGTGCAATTAAGAATGCTTGAAGACAGATTGAAGAATCAGCTTGTGGATATTATTTGTAATTGTCAAACTCAAGTCTTCAATCTATACCAGGAATCGCGACGTACTACCCCTCTACCTCAGGCAATTATCCCAGGGTGGTTTTGGATAAATCTTATCGCGATAAGATACAATGAATATCCTTATCGCGATAAGGATATCCATTACGTCTTATCGCGATAAGTCTTGGCATACCCCAAATAAATTTTCGTCGCCTTTTTCTTCTTTATTATCGTATAAAATATAGCTTTAGAAGTGGAATTAGAAGCTCTCGACTCTATTAATACCTCTAAATTAAAAAATATAAGAGGTCGCTTAGCTCTTTTAACATAGGAGTATACCTGTCCACTAGGCAGTAATAAGCCCGTATAAAATAAAAAAGCCTGTCTTTTATTCTATTATAAACACTGCATAGAGTTGTATGCTGTATAATTAACTTCTAACTTCCGAAATTACTTAGCGTTAAAGCATGGCATTATAGTTAAGCCTAAAACTAGTTATATAAAAGAAGTAATACGGGATTAATTAAAAGACCTTTACCTTAAAGCGTTATCTTAAAATGAGATAAAAGAGCTAGATTTAGAAGTACTCCGAGCGGTCCTAAATAAGAAAGTTATTAATAAGGCCCTTATTACATTAATTATCGTATAAAACTTACCATTTTGGATGGTTAAGTGGCTAGAGTTCTATATTCTTCTATAGTTAATTAATCCTAAAGTAGACGGCTATATAACTATAGCCCATTTAGTAGTTAGTAAAAAGATCTATAACTTATAGCTATCGCAAAAGGATATTGTACGAAAGAGGCTGCAGTCTGCACTAATAAGTATTTATCTCTCCGTTAATATCTAGACCTCTCCAAATAATTACCTTCTCCTTGCAATTTATGGCCATTTTATTAATAGCTAGGAAAAGCTTATAAACGCTCTTCTTAGCCTTTATATGGTAGCCTCTTATAGCAGGGACAAGTAATAGAATACTCTTCTTCTAGTGCTTAAGGACTACGGGATTACGTGAAAGCTGGGTGCCGTTATATCTAATAACTATACTACAAATAATAAGCTCTATTATACGATAAGCGACTAGCTTCTTTAAGAAGAAGGAATTAAATAAAATCCTATCTACCAACGGATCCGCTATTAGGGTTATATTCTTAACCTTACTATATAGGCTTTCCTTTTTAAAAACTTAATTAGTCTTAATAATATTAAGTTGTATAAAGAAGGAAAAGAGCTAGATTTAAAAGAGGAGAAAGAAAAGAGTAATTTATTTCGGAAACTTGGCGTACTTAGAAAGCTTTATAATATTACCGTACACACCTATAGCTTAGCTGGTTGTATAAGGGAGTTTAAAAGTCTTATAGGGAGAAGAATTCCGCTTAATAATTATATAAGATGGAATAGCTGGTATTTTATACTTAGCGTAGTAATTTAGAAAGAGTCTGCCCTTAATACGTATACTAAGCATAACCTTAATACGCTTAAAAAGGACTATCTTAGTCTAAAGAACTGGGAGGCGCTTTATATAATAAAAAGCTTTCTTTAAATATTCTACTAGGCAACCCTAAAATGTTAGGGACACGAAGCAACGCTTAAGAATATACTTTTTACAATAAACGTTATAATTAAGTACCTTAATAAATCCTAGGTTAGTCTATCTCCCCTCTTTATTTCCTAGCTAATATATAATAGAAGGAGTATATATCTAATAAGGAGTTCTCTAAACGCATTAAAAATGCTTAGAATACCTTTAATAGG
>Ga0307515_10005061_pt1 | contig 26797 bp, 18 predicted proteins | sample 17_EM_MG_FD_194513 | JGI IMG/M metagenome (GOLD analysis project Ga0307515, IMG submission 194513) | Populus trichocarpa ectomycorrhiza microbial communities from riparian zone in the Pacific Northwest, United States - 17_EM | ecosystem: Host-associated > Plants > Roots > Unclassified | place... | reverse complement strand
TTTGCCTTACAGTGTTCGTCTTCAGACATATTACAAGGCAGGGCGACCCCCTGACCACCGATACTCCATTCTCCATTTAGTTGATATTGGGCGACACCTCTACTGGAAGCCTTCCAACAGAGCGACTCATTTACAAGACTGGTATCATAGGGCACTTTTCGTTCGGATGCTCATTTTCACCATCATCGTTGCCTTTGGCGGGTTGTGCGTATCTCGTGGCCACACTCTTTTTCCAAGCTGGTGTCTGATCCTCGCGCATATCACCACAGGGCTGCAATATTCGCCGCCACGAATAGCCAGAAGTACCCACGCCAAGTTATTCAAGCAACATGTGAGTGTACCAAACTCTAGCCTGGTCGAATTCCTATCCATATGCATTCTAGTCCCCCTGGCCCTCTGGCTGGTCTTCGGAACGAACCCCGTACGTGATCTTCTCCGTGATTCTGTACGCATACTGAATACAGATGGACCAGGCCATTTATAAGCGAGATTCCGAACCTGTGCCCATCTCAAAATCGTAACTGCTTTCCTTGGTTCATTGTATTCCCTTTATTGCAATAACAGGACATTATTCAAAGAGTATAGGACTGAGCCCGCTTGATTATCTGGACCAGAGTATATGACTGAACAGCATCCTTCACCTCCGAATAGCACCCGCGACAGCTGGCCTGTGGTCGCTATTTGCGGCGTCATCGTCGAAGTGTCTCTAAAATAATGGCACCTTTGACGTTGCAAGGAGAGCTCTCTCTAGGTGGAAGAAACACATCATCAATTCGCTTCTTGGTGTGCTCCCCAAAATCAAAGTCACTAAGGAGCCATTGTACTGTCATTTCATTCGTAACAAGCTTATCCGACATAATATCCATGATCCAGCTTCCAGAAAGGCTGACCAACTCGATGGTGGCGAGCGCGTTTATCCGCCTGTATATGGTTCCTGCACATGTAAGAATAAGGAACTTCTGGCCCCTATTTAATAGATTCGTGCGCGCTCTAAGCCGTACTGTCCATCTTTCTCGCCATCCGTGCATTTATCAGTAATATTGCGGTATATATATATATATATATATATATACGGCCATGCTTTCGGTTCGCCATACTCTTCGTATTCCCATACTATCTCTCATCTCTACCGTTCCCCAACCAATCAGCATCCATGTGACCCCTCGTTATTGTGTCTTCGTGGTCAAGTCTACGGACCTCCCAAGGTCTGGGCCCGCCTACTCAGGTGCCCTCACCCTTCCCGCTCCGACACTCTGATCTCCTTCCCTTGATCTCACACCACAGCGGGTGGGGGCGTATGGATTATGTAACAGTGGAGCAAGTTTTTAATTCCGCAGGCTATCCCAATTTATTTACCCCTTCCACCCGTCGTGCACTTCACTCAGCTGCCAGAATCAGGCACTCGATTGTTCCCATCTCTCTATCTACGGTCCTCTAATTTAATCGCTCCATACCGCCTTTAGCTTCTATCTACCTCTGTGAGACATATTCCTCTGGTGATGCGTCTCGAGTGATCTATTCACTCGACTTCTTCATAGCAGTGTACACTTTCATATTATGGCTTGCGACCTCTCGTTATAGTCTATACAAATGTCTCTCAATCACTTATGCATTTTCCTTGACCAATACAGCGATTAAAAATGTCATCCAATTGAAGGATTAGAGTTTGGGTTGGAGGCAAACGATCCTGTCACAGGCTGGATACCCGCCTTTGAAGTGCTGCTTCATGCTTCGCCAGGTCACACACTGGTATTCGCCGTAATTTGGCTCCATGAATGCTGACCATGGCATAGGCAACCAAGACCTGTCAGGATTTTCCGCGCTGTGTGTATGACGTCCGAGAACAATCGTGTTTGTTCTGGCCCGCTACAAACACGTACGTAAGGATACAAGACGAAACCTGAGGCCCTTATATACCCATCCATCTGGATTCCAGGCAACGGAGCTCGAAATCTGAAACATCCGGAGAAGGCGGTTCTTGATCATCAAGTCGGCAATTTAAAGTCATAGGCGCTGATCCCCACACAGCCTTTCCGTGCAGTCACTTTTGCATTAACCTCTCGTGGCTTGTGTTGGATCATGTCCGGTGTTGGGCCTTGTACCCGCCCCGCTGCCACGGACCATAGTCATTCCTTTCTCAAACGCCGGTGTAATTGTACTCGACATCTTATTCCTGTGATACTTGAGCAGCCTAGTTACATTCCTGCCGCCATTTCCTTCTCAACCCCCTTTCTTTTCTTCTCTTTTCTTTTCCACCTCGTTTCCCCCTCCGGTGCAGGTTCCACCACGACCAACGATAATGCCTAGCTCCGGATCTTACTTTCTTCCTCCTGACCCATATACACCCGCAGATGACCCAGTAGTCATTGCGTTCTATGTGCTTCAGATAATTGGTGGAAATGTGCTCATCCCGATCATGGTTCTCGCATCGTTCGTGCAAGGCAACAGGTATTCTCGTACTCCTCTATTTATGAACTTCTGCGGTGGCTGGATCGCATATAGTATCAGTTTCTTGCTGTCGTGAGTAAGCAAGCTGGCCCACCAGAAAAGGTTCACTCATACTAGTCAAAGGTTCTATTCGGGCCGATGGAAACGAGATGTGGAGCCTATCCCCTTGCTATGCGAGGTTGAAGGTGTGCACTCCAGCGTTCACACCCCGTGCTTGTTGTCTGATATCCCCTCAGCAGTATTGGTTTATGTCGTCCCAGTATGGTACGTGACGTGTTCTTGGGGTGGCAGCACTGATGAAATAACCTAATCTCATAGGACGGCTGCCGCGTCCCTTGCACTCATTTTCGATGTTAGACGTCTCCTAAACCAAAGTGGACTCCTTGCTGAAGACTTCGTAGCTTTGGATCGGGGTCACAGGTCGTAGGAGAAGTAGTTCGACCAACGAAGAACCGCGAGCCCGCTTCCCATTGAGGACTTTGATCGTACGATCCTATTAATAAACAACGAGGCCTACATTAAATCTCACTTTAGCTATTCATTTTCCCATACTTTTGTGCTGCTTTCATGGGTCTTGCCGCAAGTCTTGTGAGTAAATCAACTTTCTCCATTGGGGAAAGTCCAACACATGATGCAGGTTTCTCAGGCACGACGAGACCTTGTTGGCCTGCGAGTAATATTCTGCACGATCAATTTTGACCCTCTGTATGTATATGTAGTTACTACTGTATTTCTCTTGAAGCTGACATCCATCCCTTCAGACGAACGACAGGCGCAGTCCTCTGCGGTTTGGCCGTGGCCTCAGGATTTGCCTTACAGTGTTCGTCTTCAGACATATTACAAGGCAGGGCGACCTCCTGACTACCAATACTCCATTATATTCTTCACTTAGTTGATATTGGGCGACATCTCTACTGGAAACCTTCCAACCGAGCGACCCATTTTCAAGACTGGTATTATAGGGCACTCTTCGTTCGGATGTTCATCTTCACCATCATCGTCGCCTTTGCCGGGTTGTGCGTATCTCGTGGCCACTCTCTTTACCAAGCTGGTTTCTGATATCATCACAGGGCTGCAATATTCGCCGCCACGAATAGCCACAAGTACCCACGCCAAGTTATTCAAGCAATACGTGAGTGCACCCAACTCTAGCCTGATCGAATTCTTATTCATATGCATTATAGTCCCTCTTGCCCTCTGGCTGGTCTTCGGAACGAACCCCGTATGTACTCTACTCCGTGATTCTGTACGCATATTGAATAAAGATGGATCAGGCGATTTATAAGCGAGATTCCGAACCCGTACCCATCTCAAAATCGTAACTGCTTTCCTTCGTTCATTGTATTCCTTTTATTGTATAATAACAATAACAGGACTTTATTCAAAGGGTATAGGGCTGAGCACATTTGACTGCTATCTGGACCAGAGTATATGAATGAATATCCCTCCACTTCAGAATGACAGCTGGCCTGTGGTCGCTATTTGCGGCGCCATCGTCGAAGTATCTCCAAAATAATGGCACCTTTGACGTTCCAAGGAGAGCTCTATCTAGGTGGAAGAAACACATAATCAATTCTCTTCATAGTGTGCTCCCCAAAATTAAATCCACTCAGGCCTGGAGCAACCCACTCAGGTGCCCTTGTTGGAATGCCGACCTTAGTTTCGCCTATCAGCATCATGGCAACACCTTAGCGTTGGCCTTTCCCCGAATCTTCCCGTACATACCATATTTAACGCTCTGTGTAGTTAGCTCGGCTGCTCATGGATTGCATTTGGACGCACGCGAATGCAGCCTCAAACCGTCGGTCATGTTCCAACATTTTATATGTAATAAATTCTATTATATAATTGCCATAAATTATAAAAGCCCCTATATATTCGCCGGTCACCGACATGTAAGGGAATTATAGAATCACTATATTACCTCAAGCAAGCGATCATTTGAGGCTGGCAATTCATCACGATAGTTCTCCTGTCATCTGCCAACCGTCTGCTATCTGCTATCTGCTCTGCCAACTGCCAACTGCCAACTACCGGCTACGACCCCATGCAGTTGAGACGAGTGGTTCAGGAGCGCATTATGGACAGCTATCGCACCGCCTAGGGCCATGAACTAAGGTTCATGGGTTCATGAACAGTACAGATCCCGCCCTTGAAGTGCGTCTTCATGGCTCGCCGGCCAGGTCACACACTCATATTGGCGGTAATCTTAGCTCCACCGACGCTGGCCATGGCAACCAAGGTCGTTCTCATCAAGTCAGCAATTAAAAGCCATAGGCGCTGATATTGACACAGCCTTACCGTGTGGTCACGTCACTTTTGTACTGTATTAACAATCCCTCGTGGCCTGTGTTGGACCTTGTGCCCGAAAATGGCCATGTTGACTTTGTTACCTTGCTCATGCTCGATTATTGGACACAGCGTTCGCCGTTGTGCACCCGCTGCCAAGGACCATAGTCATTCCTTTCTCAAATGCCAGTGTAGCTGTACGCGACGTCTTATTCCCATGATACTTTAGCAGGCTAGTTACATTTCTGCCGCCACTTCGTCTTTCTCAACTCCCTTTTTTTTCTTTTCAACTTCATCTACCCCTCCGGTGCTGGTCCCATCACAATGCCAAGCTCCCAATCCTACTTTCTTCCTCCTGACCCATATACACCCGCAGATGACCCAGCGATCGTCGCATTCTTTGTGCTTCAGATAATCGGTGGAAATGTACTCATCCCGATCATGATTCTCGCATCGTTTGTGCAAGGCAACAGGTATTCTCGCACTCCTCTATTTATGAACTTCTGCGGTGGCTGGATCGCTTATAGCATCAGCTTCTTGCTGTCGTGAGTAAGCAAGCTGGACCACCAGAGAAAATCCATTTATACTAGTCGAAGGTTCTACTCGGGCCGATGGAAACGAGATGTGGAGCCTATCCCCTTGCTATGCGAGGTTGAAGGTGTGCACTCCAGCGTACACACCCCGTGCCTGTGGTCTGATATCCCCTCAGCAGTATTGGTTTATGTCGTCCCGGTCTGGTACGTGACATGTACTTGGGGTACGGGTATCACCGCTGATGAGACAACCTAACCTCACAGGGCGACTGCCACGTCCCTTGCACTCATTTTCGATGTTAGACGTCTCCTAAACCAAAGTGGACTCCTTGCTGAAGACATCGTAGCTTTGGATCGGGGTCACAGGTCGTAGGAGAAGTAGTTCGACCAACGAAGAACCGCGAGCCCGCTTCCCATTGAGGACTTTTATCGTACGATGCTATCAATAAACAATGAGGGCTACATTAAATCTCACTTTAGCTATTCATTTTCCCATACTTTTGTGCCGCTTTCATGGCTCTTGCCGCAAGTCTTGTGAGTAAATCAACTTTCTCCATCGGGATAAGTCTAACACCATGGATGCAGGTTTCTCAGGCACGGCGAGACCTTGTTGGCCTGATAGCAGTATTCTGCTCGATCGATTTTAACCCTCTGTATGTAGTTACTACTGTATTTCTCCTCAAGCTGATACCCATCCCTTCAGACGAACGACAGTTTCAGTCCTCTGCGGTTTGATGCTGGCCTCAGCATTTGCCTTACAGTGTTCGTCTTCGGACATATTACAAGGTAGAACGACCTCCTGACCACCGATACTCCATTCTCTATCTAGTTGATATTGGGCGACATCTCTACTGGAAACCTTCCAACCGAGCAACTCATTTTCAAGACTGGTATCATAGGGCACTCTTCGTTCGGATGTTCATCTTCACCATCATCGTCGCCTTTGGCGGGTTGTGCGTATATCGTGGCCACTCTCTTTACCAAGCCGGTGTCTGATCCTCGCGCGATATCACCACAGGGCTGCAATATTTGCCGGGACGAGTACCCAGAAGTACCCACGCCAAGTTATTCAGGCAATGTGTGAGTGTACCCAACTATTATAGCCTGGTCGAATTCTTATCCATATGCATTCTAGTCCCTCTGGCCCTCTGGCTGGTCTTCGGGACGAACCCCGTATGTGCCCTTCTCCGTGATTCTGTCCACATACTGAATAATGATGAATCAGGCGATTTATAAGCGCGATTTCGAACCCATGCCCATCTCAAAATCCTAACTGCTTTCTTTCGTTCGTTGTATGCCTCTTATTGCCACAATAACAGGACCTTATTCAGAGAGTATAGGACTGAACCCGTTTGACTGCCAACTGGACCAGAGTATATGACCTGCGGTTCAGAATGACATCCGTGACAGCTGGCCTGTGGTCGCTATTTGCGGCGCCATGGTCAAGGTCTCCAAAATAATGACGCCTTTGACTTTCCAAGGAGAACTCTATCTAGGTGCAAGAAGCGCATAATCTAATCATTATATTACCTCAAGCAAGCGATCATCTGAGGCTGGCAATTCACCACTTTGATTATCTGTTCTGCCAACTGCCAACTGCCAACTGCCGGCTGTCACGGAGCACCGTGGTAGTTGACAGGTCCGAGGTCATGATCTCCAAGTCAAGTCTTTGGACGGCGATCGCACCCGGCCCGAACAGTGCAGATCCCCGCCTTTGAAATGGCTCGCCGGGTCACACGCTTACAATGATGGTAGTAAGTTTAGCCCCACGGATACTGGCCGTGGCAACCGAGGTCATTCACATCAAGTCAGCAATTAAGAGTCAAGGCGCTAGTATCCACACAGCCTTTCCGTACGTTTGTATTAACAGTCCCTCGAAGCTTGTGTCAATGGATCGTGGTTTGTGTTGGACCTTGTACCGAAATGGCTTTCTTGGCTTTGTTCCCTTGTTCATATTCGATTATTGGACACAGCACTCGCCCGCTGCCAAGGACCATAGTCGTTCCTTTGTAGTTGTGCGCGACATCTTATTCCCGTGATACTCTAACGGCCTGATTACATTCCTGCCGCCATTTCCTTCTCAACCCCCTTTCTTTTCTTTTCAACTTCATCTGCCCCTCCGGTGCCGGTTCCACCACAACCAACGAAAATGCCTAGCTCCCGATCTTACTTTCTTCCTCCTGACCCACATACACCCGCAGATGACCCAGTAGTCATTGCGTTCTATGTGATTCAGATAATTGGTGGAAATGTGCTCATCCCGATCATGGTTCTCGCATCGTTCGTGCAAGGCAACAGGTATTCTCGTACTCCTCTATTTATGAACTTCTGCGGTGGCTGGATCGCTTATAGTATCAGTTTCTTACTGTCGTGAGTAAGCAAGCTGGCCCACCAGAGAAGGTTCATTTATACTAGTCAAAGGTTCTACTCAGGCCGATGGAAACGAGATGTGGAGCCTATCCCCTTGCTATGCGAGGTTGAAGGTGTGCACTCCAGCGTTCACACCCCGTGCTTGTTGTCTGATATCCCCTCAGCAGTATTGGTTTATGTCGTCCCAGTATGGTATGTGATGTGTTCTTGGAATGGCAGCGCTGATGAGACGTACAACCTAACCTCATAGGACGGCTGCTGCGTCCCTTGCGCTCATTTTCGATGTTAGACGTCTCCTAAACCAACTTTGACTCCTTGCTAAAGACATCGTAGCTTTGGATCGGGGTCACAGGTCGTAGGAGAAGTAGTTCGACCAACGAAGAACCGCGAGCCCGCCTCCCATTGAGGACGTTGATCGTACGATTCTATCAGTAGACAACGAGGCATACGTTAAGATCTCACTTTAGCTATTCATTTTCCCATACTTTTGTGCCGCTTTCATAGCTCTTGCTGCAAGTCTTGTGAGCGAATCACCTCTCTCCATCGGTGTAGTCTATTATAACACCATGGATGCAGGTCTCTCAGGCACGGCGAGACCTTGTTGGCCTGCGAATAATGTTCTGCACGATCGATTTTAACCCTCTGTATGTAGTTACTACTGTATTTCTCTTCAAGCTGACGCCCATGATCCCTGTAGACGAACGACAGGTGCAGTCCTCTGCGGTTTGGCCGTGGCCTCGGCATTTGCCTTACAGTGTTCGTCTTCGACATAGAACAAGGTAGAGCTCCCTCCTGACCACCAATACTCCATTCTCCATTTAGTTGATATTGGGCGACATCTCTACTGGAAACCTTCCAACCGAGCGACTCATTTTCAAGACTGGTATCATAGGGCACTCTTCGTTCGGATGCTCATCTTCACCATCATCGTCGCCTTTGCCGGGTTGTGCGTATCTCGTGGCCACACTCTCTTCACCAAGCTGGTTTCTGATCCTCACGCATATCACCACAGGGCTGCAATATTTGCGGCGACGAATAGCTACAAGTACCCACGCCAAGTTATTCAGGGAATATGTGAGTGTACCCAACTCTAACCTGGTCGAATTCTTATCCATATGCATTCTAGTCCCTCTTGCCCTCTGGCTGGTCTTCGGAACGAACCCCGTACGTACTCTTTTACGTGATTCTTTACGCATATTGAATAAAGATGGATCAGGCCGTTTATAAGCGAGATTCCGAACCCATGCCGATCTCAAAATCGTAATTGCTTTCCATAGTTCATTTGTTTGGTTTTTATCGTAACAATATCAAGAATTTATTCAAAGAGTATAGGGCTGAGCTCGTTTGACTGCTAACTGGATCGGACCATAGTATCTGAGCGCCCATATGCATCCTTTCACTTCCGAATAGCACCCGCGACAGCTGGCCTGTAGTCGCTATTTGCGGCGTCATCGTCGAAGTGTCTCCAAAATAATGGCGCCTTTGACGTTCCAAGGAGAGCTCTATCTTGGTGCAAGAAACACGTAATCAATTCGCTTCTTGGTGTGGTCCCCAAAATCAAATCCACCATAGGTCTTGACATGTCCCTCGTCCCCGAAAACAAATTTCACAATCTGGTATGCGTCGTCGTTCGACTGCGAATTAAGGTCTCTGGCTAACCTGACGGCACAGTGACGATCGAGGAACCTCTTTGAACGATCAACAATGGGCTATGCGGTTCTCTGTCTTTTCACCATCCCGAGGTCATCGAGGTGTGTATTCATTGCGCAGGTAAACCTGCCGCTTACGCGATGCTCAAACTCTCCAATCGTAAGCAGAATGGCCTGGAAACTATTGTTCGGTGTGCACAATAGACCAGGCAAGACTGACTCACGAGTTCCAACCTTTCTAAGGTACATTTGGTGTTTCACCGAGTCCCGGGTCGGTAGATCGAGGAGCGGCAGAGGGCGGGTTTGTACTGGACTCGCTTCTTTCCATCGTCTGCCCCAACACCGATGTAATTCCAGTTTGTGGGCTCAGAGTGCTCGCTGAGGGCATCAAGGAGATCAACCAGTTGTGAGAGGAGCACCTCCTGGAGACCGAGAAGGGCGTCGGAAACGTAACGAGTCTCATAGAGGTACTGTGCAGTCACTAGGTGCTTCTGGTCCGCCTATAGTATTATTGAAAAGAGCTGTTAGTCGATCATTGGATCCGTCGACGAATACGTATCCTCACCCTCGCCAATATATGGTTGGCCAGGTAGTGGCGTATCGAGTATTGTGAGAGGTGAGACGGATGATGACTGGTAGCTGTAGGGCCATGAAAGCCGCAGTGGCGTTTGCCAGTAGTTTCTTTGCCTAATTGCGCTGCGGCGCAATGATGGGTGGGAGTTAATTTGCATTGGGGTCCATCATACGCTCGCCAGAGGGTCCACCTTGGCGCACCGCGTTTAGAAGATAGTTGATTTTTGCATTGACGCACAACCACTTCAGGTCGCTCGATCATTCCATTCCGCAAACACCACCATTACGAGGACATGACAGAACTCTCCAAAGAGTTTTCCTCCCCCGGACGAGTGCTAGACAGACATCTGTATCTCGAGGACAGCAAGCTTGCTACTTGTATGTCTTCGTGACGTGTGCATGCATGGTAGTATTCTCATGCTTACGTTTCGGATGGCCGGGTGGAATGTGTTATGGTCGTGGTGACCGAGCGGATCAGGGGATTCTTAGCTCTATTAGCACTAGCTGCGACGAGGGATGAAGGATTCAGAGGAAACGGGAAACGGGCAGAGAGAGGAGAATGGTCGCAGACCAAAGTCGATTTATCCGATTAGCCTCTACCTGTACCTACAGCTACATACTCTCATAGAAACCTACATAAAAAGGGGCCGGAAGGTACAGGGCGAAGGGATGAGGTGAAATCTTTCCGATCGCAAATTGTTGAGAGGAATCGGAAGGGAAATACAAAGCGTTACAGAATCGAGAATAAAGAGGACAAGTGTAAAGGAACAAAATTAATCAAATAGCCCGGGTTGAGGGGAGTGAGGAGGAGCGGGAGTGGTTGGGAAATGGTGGGCGGAGGGGAGAGCTAGAACACGCAGGGGCGCAGACCCTCTTGATCCTAGAGCGCTGTCGCGATGGATCCCTGCTGGACCGCATGGTGTCAGGTTAAGGGACGGGCCGAGCGACGCTGGAGGGCCGGTGGCGAGCAGAAGCTTTGTGAGCCACCTGACTGGGGTCACACCGTTACCATGATTGGTGACCACCAGTCCCAGGACCTGGTGAGCAAAGTGTAAGATTTCGAGTACTTGTTGTCTCGTTGGTCTCAGTTAGTAACCCAGTTCCTTCGAAACCCTTATAACGAAAAATACAGGAACTACAGGTCGTACGATATACTGAGGTGATGGGCGAGGGTAATAGAATGTAATGACTGGCCAAATAAATACAACACATAAAGAATCATAACCCGATTACGTAATATAAACCTAGTACCAGAACTGGTGACCACTGTGGAGGACCAGTCCTACCAGTCATAGGAGCTGGTGAAGGCAGCAATTTATTTTTTGGGTGGGAAAGGGAGGGAATGCCTCATGCACCATCGCGCCTGGGCGCGGATGTGGAGGACTCCGGTGAAGGTATCATTGAAATGGTGGTTTCAAGCATTTACGATCTAGCAGTCATCATCGTTGTATATAAGGAGGGTTCCTGTACATGCAAGAAGACGTTGTGTCTAGCCCTTATCTTTTTATATTTTAGTAGCCTCCTCCTACGCGCTATCAGCCATTCTGTCCACCTTTTTCGCCGTGCGTGCGTGCGTTTGGAGGTCATATACCTGTATATACTCTCTGCGGTGCGCCATACTCCCACACTACGCACCTATCCTCTATATCTATCCCCAACCAATCGGCATCCCTCGGACCCCTCTTTATTGACTTCCGTCTTCGCGCTCAAGTTTAGGAACAGCCTACGGTCTGGACCCGCCGACGCTGGTGCCCTCTCCGACTCCGACTTTCTCCTTCCCTTGATTGCACAGTCTTCCAGCCCACGCTTCACTCTGTCGCCAGCCTCAGGCACTCTATTCCCACGATTCATCCCACGTCTCTATCTGCAGTCCTCTAATTTAAACACTGCACACCGCACACCGCCTCTAGCCTCCATCTCCGTGAAGCATATTCCTCTGCTGACGTTCCTCGAATGATCTCTTCACTCAACTTCTTCATGGTAGTGGACACTTTCATTGCATTTTCTGGGTTGTGACATCTCGTTAATTGTATTACAAAGGTCTCATAATTATTTCAACATTTTCCTTGACCAATAAAACGCCTGAAATGTCACCCCGTTGAAGGATCAGAGTTTGGCAAGACGAACCGGTCACGTCATATTTGTGGCTGCGTTTTGACTTAATTGCGCCACACCGACACTCACTTATCTCCAAGTCTTTGGACAGCAATCGCACCAGCTACGGCCCTGAACAGTACAGATTCCCGCCTTTGAAGTGCTTCCTCATGGTTCGCCGGTTACACGCCCATGCTGGCGGTAATTTTAGCTCCACGGATCCTGGCCGTGGCAACCAGGGTCGGTCTCGTCAAGTCAGCAATCAGAAGTCAAAATGACATACTATCGGCCACCGGGTGTCTGCCGTCACCTCACCTAGTGTCTGCCGATTATTTTCTGGAATTTTGTGACGGAGGCAAGGCGAGCTCCCAACTTTATGTAGGGTAGATATAATACATACTGTTTCTATAAAACGAAAGAGTCCTATCAGTGGACGGGATCGCGAGTAATGGAGGTTCGAAGGTGGCAAAAGACGGTTTAATTTACCGATTGCTTACACTTCCCCTGTCGCTGGTCTGCCGCTCTTTGGTTATCTCACATACTTGTATCCCATGTAATCCTATCCCGTTCTCATCCTTGCGCTACCGTTTCGCCCAGACCCTCTATCCGCAAATCGGCAGACACTAAGTCGGAGTGTCGGGATACGTCTTCCCGTGGTCGTGCACACCTGAAGAAATTCTGATATATAGGGGAAAGATCTATCTACACATTCATTTACGTTTAGTAGGTTTAAAAGTCCCACGTCTCGCCTCGGGGATGGCCCTCGCTTAGAGCGGCAGACACCCGGTGGCCGATAGGCGCTGATGTCCACACAGCCTTTCTGTGCCGTCTGACACTCTTGTATCAACGGTCCCTCGTGGCCTGTATATATTGGATCTTGTACCAAAATGGCTTTGTTGGCTTCATTCCCTTCTCAAACCCCAGCGTAGTTATACGCGACATCTTATTACCGTGATACTTTAGCAGCCTAGTTACATTCCTGCCGCCATTTCTTTCTCAACCCCCTTTCTTTTCTTCTCTTTTCAACTTCATCAGCCCTTCCGGTGCTGGTTCCACCACGACCAACGAAAATGCCTAGCTCCGGATCCTACTTTCTTTCTCCTGACCCACATACACCCGCAGATGACCCAGTAATCATTGCGTTCTTTGTCCTTCAGATAATCGGTGGAAACGTGCTCATCCCGATCATGGTTCTCGCATCGTTCGTGCAACGCAATAGATATTCTCGTACTCCTCTGTTTATGAACTTCTGCGGTGGCTGGATCGCATATAGTATCAGTTTCTTGCTGTCGTGAGTAAGCAAGCTGGCCCACCAGAGAAGGTCCACTCATACTAGTCAAAGGTTCTACTCGGGCCGATGGAAACGAGATATGGAGCCTGTCCCCTTGCTATGCGAGGTTGGAGGTGTGCACTCCAGCGTTCACACCCCGTGCTTGTGGTCTGATATCCCCTCAGCAGTATTGGTTTTTGTCGTCCCAGTCTGGTACGGGGCGTGTTGTTTTTGGGGTGCCAGCGCTGATGAGACAACCTCATAGGACGACTGCCGCGTCCCTTGCACTCATTTTCGATGTTAGATGTCTCCTAAACAAAGTGGACTCCTTGCTGAAGACATCGTAGCTTTGGATCGGGGTCACAGGCCGTAGGAGAAGTAGTTCGACCAACGAAGAACCGCGAGCCCGCCTCCCATTGAGGACGTTGATCGTACGATTCTATCAGTAAACAATGAAGGCGACATTAAATCTCACTATAGCTATTCATTTTCCCATACTTTTGTGCCGCTTTCATGGCTCTTGCCGCAAGTCTTGTGAGTAAATCAACTTTCTCCATCAGCGCAGCGTAGGTCTAACATCATGCATGGATGCAGGTTTCTCAGGCACGGCCAGACCTTGTTGGCTTTCGAGCAATATTCTGCTCGATTGATTTTAACCCTCTGTATGTAGTTACTACTGTACTTCTCTGCAATCTGACGCCCACCCCTTCAGACGAACGACAGTTTCAGTCCTCTGCGGTTTGGCCGTGGCCTCAGCATTTGCTTTACATCGTTCGTCTTCGGATATATTACAAGGTAGAATGACCTCCTGATCACCGATACTCCACTCTCCATTTAGTTGATATTGGGCGACACCTCTACTGGAAACCTTCCAACCGAGCGACTCATTTACAAGACTGGTATCATAGGGCACTCTTCGTTCGGATGTTCATCTTCACCATCATCGTCGCCTTTGGCGGGTTGTGCGTATCTCGTGGCCACACACTCTTACCAAGCTGGTGTCTGATCCCCGCGCAATATCACCACAGGGCTGCATTGTTCGGCGGGACGAATAGCCAGAAGTACCCACGCCAAGTTATTCAGGCAATACGTGAGTGTTCCAAACTCTAACCTGGTCGAATTCTTATCCATATGCATTATAGTCCCTCTGGCCCTCTGGCTGGTCTTCGGAACGAACCCCGTATGTGCTCTTTTCCGTGATTCTGCACACATACTGAATAAAGATGAATCAGGCGATTTATAAGCGAGATCCCGAACCCATGCCGATCTCAAAATCGTAACTGCTTTCCTTCGTTCATTGGATCCCTTTATTGTAACAATATCAGGACTTTATTCAAAGAGTATAGGGCTGAGCCCGTTTGAATGCTAACTGGACCAGGGTATACGAGTGACCATTCCTTCACTTCAACACAACATCCGTGACAGCTGGCCTGTAGTCGCTATTTGCGGTACCATCGTCGAAGTGTCTCCAAAATAATGGCGCCTTTGACGTCCCAAGGAGAGCTATATCTAGGTGCAAGAACCACATAATCAATTCGCTTCCTGGTGTGCTCCCCAAAGTCAAATCCACCATGGGTCTCGACATGTTCCTCGTCTCCGAAAACAAAGGCGTAGCATCGGCAATTAAATGGTGATTTGGAGCTACTTTTCAGTCTGGTATGTGTCTTCGTTCGGCTGCGAATTGAAGTCTCGGTTAACCTGGCGGCGCACCGACGATCGAGAAAGCCATTATGTCCATCTCTTTCGCCGTCCGTGTATTTATAGGTCATATACCCATGCTCTCTGCGGTGCGCCACACTCCCCATACTCCCACACGACCTATCCTCTCTATTTATCCCCAACCAATCGATTGGCATCCCTCGGACCCCTCTCTATTGACTTCCGTCTTCGCGCTCAAGTTTAGGAACAGTCTATGATCTGGACCCGCCGACGCTGGTGCCCTCTCCGATTCCGACTTTCTCCTGCCCTTGATTGCATAGTCTTCCAGTCCACGCTTCACTCTGTCGCCAGCCTCAGGCACTCTATTCCCACGATTCATCCCACGACTCTATCTGCAGTCCTCTAACTTAATCACTGCACACCGCCTCTAGCCTCTATCTTCGTGACGCATATTCCTCTGGTGGTGTTCTTCGAATGATCTATTCACTCACTTTCTTCACGGTAGTGCACACTTTCATATTCTGGGTTGTGACCTCTCGTTGTATTCAAAGGTCTCATAATTATTTTAACGTTTTCCTTAACATTGAAATGTCACCCCATTGAAGGATCAGAGTTTGGCAAGACGAACCGGTACGGTCACATCATATCTGTGGCTTCTTTTTGACTTGCACCACACCGACATTCGGAGGTACGCTCTGTTCTTGGCTGGCTAAATATCTCTACCTAGTATTGTCTATGTGGGCCCATTGAACAGCCATCGCGCCGGCCAGAGCCATGAATCAAGGTTCGTGAACAGCCCAGATTCCCACCTTTGAAGTGTTTCTTCATGGCTCACCAGGTCACACTCGAGAATTTGCCGTTCTCACCCCGTCAGCAATTGAAGAGCATAGGCGCTGGTATCCACACAGCCTTTCCATGCAGTCAAACTCCCTGGCCTCCCCAACAATGGATTTTCGGTGCCATATGGTCATATTGTGCAGAATGGCTTTGTTCGCTTTGTTGGTTTTCTGGTTCGATTTGAGGATGCAAGGTGACAGCCTGGCAACCCGCAACGCCCCGGACCGGTGTTATTTATTTCTTTGTCAAATGCCAATGTACTAAGCATGACTTCGAGTTGTATGGGACACCTCATTCCCGTAATACTTTAGCAGCCTAGCTAATTACATTCCTCGCTGTCTTTCCTACCTCCCTTTCTTTCTGAACTCATTTTCTTTTCTTTTCTACTTCCTCCGCCCCTTCAGTGCGGTTCCAACACAACCAACGAAAATGCCCAGCTCCCGATCCTACTTACTTTCTGCTGACCCGAATACACCCGTGGATGACCCAGCAATCATTGCGTCCATTGTCCTTCAGATAATTGGTGGAAATGTGCTCATCCCGATCATGGTTCTCGCACCGTTAGTGCAAGGCAACAGGTATTCTCGTACTCCTCTATTTATAAACTTCTGCGGTGGCTGGATCGCCTATAGTACCAGTTTCTTGCTGTCGTGAGTAAGCAAGCTGGCCCACCAGAGAAGGTTCATTTATACTAGTCAAAGATTCTACTCGGGCCGATGGAGGCGAGATGTGGAGCCTATCCCCTTGCTATGCGAGGTTGAAGGTGTGTACTCCAGCGTTCACACCCCGTGCTTGTGTCTGATATCCCCTCAGCAGTATTGGTTTATGTCGTCCCTGTCTGGTAGGTGACGTGTACTTGGGCTGGCGGCACTGATGAGACAACCTAACCTCGGCCTGACAGGACGGCGGCCGCGACCCTTGCACTCATTTTTGATGTTAGACGTCTCCTTAATTAACCATAGCAGACTCCTTGCTGAAGACATCGTAGCTTTGGATCGGGGTCACAGGTCGTAGGAGAAGTAGTTTGACCAACGAAGAACCGCGAGACCGCCTCCCATTGAGGACTTTGATCGTACGATTCTATCAATAAACAATGAGGCCTACATTAAATCCCACTTTAGCTATTCATTTTCCCATACTTTTGTGCCACTTTCATGGCTCTTGCCGCAAGTCTTGTGAGTAAATCAACTTTCTCCATCGGCGTAGGTCTAACACCATGGATGCAGGTTTCTCAGGCACAGCCAGGCCTTGTTGGCCTGCGAACAACTTTCTGCACCATCGATTTTCCCCCTCTGTATGCAATTACTACTGTATTTCCCCTCAATTTGACGCCCATCTCTTCAGACGAAGGACAGTTTCAGTCCTCTGCGGTTTGGGCATGGCCTCAGCATTTGCCTTACAGTGTTCGTCTTCAGACATATTACAAGGTAGAACGACCTCCTAACCACCGATACTCCACTCTCCATTAGTTGATATTGGGCGACACCTCTACTGGAAACCTTCCAACCGAGCAACTCATTTACAAGACTGGTATCATAGGGCACTTTTCGTTCGGATGCTCATCTTCACCATCATCGTCGCCTTTGGCGGGTTGTGCGTATCTCGTGGCCACACTCTCTTCACCAAGCTGGTGTCTGACCCTCGCGCGATATCACCACAGGGCTACAATATTTGCCGGGACGAATAGCCAGAGGTACCCACGCCAAGTTATTCAATCAATGTGTGAGTGCACCCAATTCTTGACTAGTCGAGTTCTTATCCATATCTATTCTAGTTCCTCTGGCCCTCTGGCTGGTCTTCGGAACGAACCCCGTATGTGCTCTTCTACATGACTCTTTACGCATACTGAATAAAGATAAATCAGGCGATTTATAAGCGAGATTCTGCACCCATACCCATCTCAAAATCGTAACTTTTGAGAGCCATGGCTATATCTCTTCAAACTACATTCCTTCATTCATTGTATCCCATTTATTGTAATAGTAACAAGACCTTATTCAAAGAGTAGAGGGCTGAGCCCCGTTTGACTGTTAACTGGACCAGAGTATATGAGTAGAAATAAGTTGTACATTCCCTTCACATCAGGATAACACCTGTGACAGCTGGCCTGTGGTCGCTATTTTCAGCGCCATCATTGAAGTGTCTCTCCGAATATTGACGCCTTTGACTTTCCAAGGAAGCTATATCTATGTGCAAGAAAGAGGTAAGCAATTAGTCTCTTTGGTCTGCTCCCCAAAATCAAGTCCAGTATAGGTCTTACATATCCGTATTTCTGGGTGTCCCTCGTGTTATGGAACGGGTACTGGCGGAAAGTAATGACTTGACGAACGTGCGAGTCATCGGAGGAACGGGACACCTGTCGGGAACTGCGACTGGTCGTGAGTACTTCTTGAGTATTATCCTTCGGTAGGGTAATGGGTTACTGTGTGTTCTTGGGCCGATCATTCACATGTATCGCGCCTGGACCGAATTGCTTTGTCCACCGTGGTGGCACACAAAGCAATGGGGAAGGCACGGAAAAACCTATGTAATGGCCAAGGGTCTGTGGCTACGTAGGCGTGGCTGGAACGTACCATCTGGAAGGATTATGTGGCTGTATCTATGTGGACATGTATCTCACTGCAGAGCGCGCTGCTATATAAGGGGCCTCCATGGCGGACCTTTGAGGTATCACTTTTTACCACACACAAACCATTTATCCATAGTACCTTAAGAGCCCACTAGTAATCCTATCTAATAAGAGATACGGAGTGCAAGGGACAATAGGTCCAGGATAAAGAACTGGTACTAAAGGCATCGTTGTCACTCGCGCACATGGCTCCATTTCCGCACTACACACTCTATTACATCTCATACACTGTGTTCTGAGTTACATCTGAGGTCTAGAACCTAAAAAACATCTTGTGCAGTTGATTAGTTTCATATTCCCTTTGCCCTATTCACTCTGTTCATCCAACACTGCCAGCCAGTGTCAGGTTCTTACTCTATACTATCAAACGCGTGTATACGTAACTAGTTAGCGCTAGATTTCGTATATCCGCGGGACTGAAAGAAGAGTCCCCAGGTTTAGACCCAGGCTATTAGACGTTACTTTCATTACAGTTGAACTACGATCGAAACGTAAGACCTCGTCTCCGAAAACAAGGCCGTAGCATCGACAAATGGCTATTTTGCACAGGTTGGTATGCGTCTCCGTTCGACTGCGAATTGAAGTCTCTGGTTAACGTGACGGTGCAACTTTGATCGAGAAACCTCTTCAAACGATCAATAATAATCTGTGCGCTTTTCTGTCTTGCCGCCACCTCGAGGTCATCTGGATGTGTATTCTTCGCGCAGATAAACCTGCCACTTGCGCGGTACTCAAACTCCCCAATCGTGAGTACGCGATTCCAGTATGGCCTGGAAACCCAGGTTCAGTGTGCGCAATACGCAAGGCGAAAACTGGCTCACGCATCCCAACCTTTCGAAGGTACATTTGGTGTTCACTGAGCCAAACGTTTGTAACCTGGACGAGTCGGTAGATCGAAGAGCGGTGGTTGTGCTGGCCTTCCTTGCCCTCTTCTGCCCCGACTCTGATGTACTCCTAGTCTGTGGACTGTACTAAGAGTGCTGGTTGAGACCATTAAGGAGATCAAGCAGTTATAAGTGGAGGACCTCCTGCAGGCCGAGAAGGGCCCAAAAACATAACGATTCTCATAGAGGCACTGTGCAATAACTGGGTGCTCCCGATCCGCCCTTAATAAATGCTATTGAAAAGTGTTGTTGGTTGATCATTGCGTCGACGAATACGATATCCTCAACCTCACCATTGGTTGGCCGAGTAGTCTAGTAGCGTATCGAATATTGTGAGAGATGAGACGGGTGCTGGCCGGGTAGGGCCATGAAGACTGCAGTGGCGTTTGCGAGTCGACAGTGGGTGGGGGTCAACAGTGGGCGGGTGTCAAGGGAGAACAAACAAGAATGAAAAAGGATATATTCGATCAGAGAGCACCGCTGTCGCAGTTTGGGATCGATCCATCACACGTCCGCCAGGCGGTCCACCTCAGCGTACCGCATTCAGAACTTGACCTATGAATCGATGCACGACGCACGAGCACCTGAGGTTGCTTGCTCGATCCCGCTAACAACACAATAACGAGGACATGATCTGAATGAAAGAACTCTCCAAGTACATTTCCGATTTACCTCGAGGACAGCCACCTTGCTGCTTGTTGCTTGTGACGCGTCGTAGTGTTCGCAGACTTGTGATTCGGACGGTTTACTTCGGCCGTCGGGCAGGGCTCGAGAACACCTCCTATCTTTCATTTTATACGACAATCTTACACTGGAATACACAGAATGAACCAGTGTATACCACCAAGCTGTATACCTCACTCAGGCTCAGTCTGACGATACAACTGCAGGTGTCTAGCAACATTTGTGTCATTCAGTATAGTTCGTATTCACACCGGCTTTGTCTAGTGGTCATCACCTCCTCTTATCCTCCTGTATATAAAGAAGAGAATTCCTCTACACGCAAAAAATAAGTTGTTCTTAGCTTAGCCCCTATTTTTGGTATTCATTTTATATGCGCTCCAAGCCATTTTATCCCTCTCCTTTGCCGCTCGTGCATTTATAGGTAGCCTTGCATTCTACAACGGCAGGCTCTCAGTACCGGTTACTTCGCGTTCCTCTCTCGTCTTCCACTCCGCCTACCTTCTCTTCTTTAAGTCGACCCATAGGTAATCTCCATCCCTTTGATCCCCTCGTTATTGTCTTCGCGTTCAAGTTGAGGGACCTGGAGCAGCCGACTTAGGTACCCCTCACCCTCTCCCTCTCCACTCCAACTTTCTCCGCTCCTTCCCTCGATCTCACAGTCTTCAAGCTCACACACCACTCTATCACCAGGCTCAGACAATCTATTCCAATGGTCGTCTACACATCTCTATCTGCGACCCTCGAATTTAATTAACCGTGGCCTACCGCCTTTAGTTCCTATCTGTGAGGTATATTCCTCTGTCTCTGGAATATTCTATTCACTCGGATTCTTCATAATTCTCCGCACTTTCATATTATGGGCTGCCATTGGATATCGGGGCCTTTCGGTGCGGCTCCATCTGCCCTCGGCCACGCCGGCATCTGCCACGCCGGCGCGCACCCAAAATGGCCATTTTACGCCGAATAGGCTATGTTTGCTACATACTTGTGGCACCACCTCCGCGTGCTACGCGCACTGCTATGCCACGGACTAGTTATTCCGTTATCACACACTGATGTATATGAATAAGCTCGAGCTCTAGTTACGAATACGAGTGGATTTGCAGGCGAATATCCCTTTCCTCTCTTATTTTATGAGTTGTACCTCACCAAGGTCGGTTGATTACTTCAACATTCAATATTTCCTTGATTCATAAAGTAATAGAAATGTCACTCATTGAAGCTGATTGGGTTGGAGTTCCAGTCACGTCACGCTTGTGGGTGCATTTGATATGTGGCGCTCCACTCTTCACGTAAGCCCCACTCTTTTGAACATCTCTACATGAACCCTTTGAATAATTATTGCACTCGCGAATTTGCTCATATCGGCTATAATTTTAGCTCCACGAATGCTGACTGCGACACGCATCTCTTCTTTGATTACCACGTACCTCTCACGCTGATTTGGCGGTGGTGTGAAAATTTTGGAAGACCCCAAATAACAAGGTCTGCTATATCGTCTCCAACGACGGTCTGATATGCACAACTGATGACCTCGTGATAGTTAGCATTCATTAAAGCCTTTTAAAACGGAGCACTAGTTGAATCTCACTTCTCTGCTACCAAGCAAGTTGTCATGGCTTTCCGTTTCGACCCGTCCAGATCGAGATACACAAGGTTGGAAACGTTGTTGACCTGGAAATGAGTTGCTCCAACTAGACCTGCAGCAGACATTTGTCCACACATCTAACATTCGGGATTATCATTATTCATTCGTATGATGACATTTGCCCGTAGCCGTTCTTTATCTGATCTTCCTGAATCATTGGGATGCGGGGGTCGGTAGAACAGCTTGTCTACGATCCTACACAGCCCCTCCGAAAGTATTAAAAGGACCACAAAGCCACTCTCGGTACAATGTGGGCTTGTTTTGTCACATCATCACGGCCGGCCTCTGGTCTCCGTGGGTGTTGCATTAGCAACCAAGGCCGTTCTCGCCCAGTCAGCAATTAAAAGTAATTGGCGCCGATATGGTATTTCCACACAGCCTTCTCACGTAGTCATCTTAATATTACCTGTCCCACGTAGCCTGGTTCCATTTCTCCCTCTCCCACTCCATCGTTTCTGAACCCCTTTTTCTTTCTTTTCTTTTCTTTTCTTTTCTTTTCAACTTCATCTACTAGTTCCAGCACATCCAACGAAAATGCCTCGCCCCCGATCCTACTTACTTCCTGCTGACCCACTTACACCCGCGGATGACCCAGCAATCATCGCGTTCTTTGTGCTTCATATAAGTGGTGGAAATGTGCTCATCCCGATCATGGTTCTCGCATCGTTTGTGCAAGGCAACCGATATTCTCGTAGTCCCATATTTATGAACTTCTGCGTTGGTTGGATCGTTTATAGTCTCGGTTTCTTGCTGTCGTAAGTAAGCAAGCAACCCACCAAATTAAGAAGGTTCACTTATACCAGTTAAAGCTTCTACTCAGGCCGATGGAGACGAGATGTGGAGCCTATTCCCTGGCTATGCGAGGTTCAGGGTGTGCACCCAGCCTTTACCCCCCGGGTTTGTTTTCTAAAATCCCCTCAGCAGTACTGGCTTATGTTCTCCCAATCTGGTAAGGGATGTGTTCGTGATTGGGGAGGCAACGCTGATAGGACAATCTAATCTCACAGGACGGCTTCTACGACCCTTGCACTCATTTTTGATGTTAGGCATCTCCTTCATAATAGTGGACTCCTTGCTGAAGCCCTGCCTCGTAGCTTTGGATTGGGGTCACGGGTCGTAGGAGAGGTAGTTCGACCAAGCAAGAACCACGAGCTCTCCCCCCAATGAGGACTTTGATCGTATGGTCCTGACAATAAACAAACATGCCTACTCTAAATCTCACTTTAGCTGTTCATTTTTCCATACTTTTGCACCGTCTCCATGGCTATTGCCGCGACCCTTGTGAGTAAATCAACTTTTCTCCACCAACGTAAATCTAACACCATGGATGCAGGTTTCTCTGGCACGGTCAGATCTTGTTGGTCTGCGAGCAATATTCTGCTCCATCGATTTTCAGCCTCTGTATGTAATGTGCACCACTGTATTCCCCCTCAGGCCGATGACCACCCATGTAGACGAACGACGGTTTCAGCCTTTGGCATTCTGGCCTTGGCCATGGCATTTGGCTTACAGTGTTCGTCGTCAGACATATTATACCGACTTTCTAATCACCGATACCCTGTTTAGTTGATATTGGGCGACGCCTCTACAGGAAACCCTCCTTCGGAACAACCGGTTCACAAGACTGGCACCATAAGTCATTATTCATCAGGATGCTCATCTTCCTCATCGTCCTCGCCGCTGGAGCGTTGTACGTATCTCTTGGCCACACCACCTTTGCCAAACCGATATCTGATTCTCACCATAGGGCCGGAGTATTTGCTGGGACGAATAGCTACAAGTTCCCACGCCAGATTATTCAAGCAATGTGTGAGTGCACCCCAATCTTGCCTGGTCGAGTTCTTATCCACTTCTATTATAGTCCCTCTGTCCGCCTGGCTGGTCTTCGGAACGAACCCCGTATGTTCTCTTCCCCGTGATCCTTTACGCATACTGAATAAAGGTGAATCAGGCAATTTATAAGCGAGATTCCGAATCCGTACCCATCTCAAAATCGTAACTTTTGAAAGCCATACCGTATCTCTCCAAACTACTTTCCTTCGTTAATTGTATCCCTTTTTATTGTAATAGTAACCGGTCCTTATTCAAAGTGTAGAGGGTTGAGCCCGTTTGACTGCTAACTATATGAGTAGAAATAATGGCAACATCCCTTTCACTTCAGAATAACATCCGTAACGGCTGGCCTGTGGTCGCTATTCGCCACACCGTCGTCGAAACGTGTCTCCAAAATGCCGACACCTTTTACAGTCCAAGGGGAGTCATCCCTAGGTGCAAGAAACAAGTAATCAATTCGTTTCTTGGTCTGCTCCCCAAAATCAAATCCAGTATAGGTCTTGACATGTCCGTATTTCCGGGTGTCCCTCGTCTCCGAAAACAAAGTCGTAGCATCGACAAAAGGTGACTTTGGGCTATTTTGCACAGTTTGATACGCGTCTTCGTTTGGCTGCGAATTGAAGTCTCCTGTCAACGTGACGGCGTACCCGCGATCGAGGAACCTCTTCGAACGATCAACAATAATCTGTGCGCTTTTCTGTCTTGCCACCGCCCCGAGGTCATCGAGATGTGTGTTCATCGCGCAGATAAGCCTGCCACTAGCGCGGTGCTCAAACTCTCCAATCGTGAGTACGCGATTCCAGTATGGCCTAGAAACCCAGGTTCAGTGGGCGAAATATGCAAGGCGATATGCAAGGCAAAAAACCGGCTCACGCATCCCAACCTTTCGAAGGTACATTTGGTGTTTCACTGAGCCAAACGTTTGTAAACTGGACGAGTCGGTAGATCGAGGAGCGGTAGAGGATGGGGTTGTATTGGCCTCCCTCCTTGCCATCGTCTGCCCCGACACCGATGTACTCCCAGTCTGTGGGCTCAGAGTGCTCGTTGAGGCCATCAAGGAGATCAACCAGTTGTGAGTGGAGGACCTCTTGCAGGCCGAGAAGGGCCTCGGGAACATAACGAGTCTCATAGAGGTACTGTGCGATAACTAGGTGCTTCCGGTCCGCCCATAATGCTGAAAAGCGTTGTTAGTTGATCATTGAACCCGTCGACGAACACGATATCCTCACCCTCGCCAGTGGTTGGCCAGGTAGTGGCGTACCGAATATTGTGAGAGATGAGACGCATGCTGACCGGTAGGGCCATGAAGACTGCAGACGCGTTTGCGAATAATCGCATTGCCTAATTGCGACGCAACAGTGGGTGGGGTCAAGGAAGAACAAACAATAATGGAATCAGAGCGCCCTACTATCGCGGTTTGGGGTTCATCACACGTTCGTCAGAGGGTCCACCTCAGCGCACCGCATATAGAAGATAGTTGACATATGAAACGACGCACGGGCACTTCAGGTTGCCCGCTTGATATCGCTTAAAAGGAGGTAGTGCAACAAAGGATTCTCCAATTAAATTTCCGTTTTTGTCCTCTTCCTATCTCGCCTCGAGGAGGGCCTCTACACCACTTTGCCATTCATCTCAAGATATCTTCGCTGCGGTATATAGCCAAAATCCGCCAACCTTGCAGTCAAGATGTCAAAGCATGGTGTTCCACCAGGGAGTGCATGGGCAGTGGAGGCCAGAGCATTGTCGGTCTGGCACGAGTCAGGTGTGGTCGGGTCCAATTAAATAAACTGGTTGGACGGAAATACCCAGTCTCGCCCTGTCCTCGCCGTCCTCACAAACAGCACTTCTTGAGCTTGACCGGGGTCACGATGACATTGTTCTCGGTTCTAACGAAGAGTGAGATTTGTCCCATGGCAGCTTCGGTAAAGTACGTGCTCGTTTCTCCACGAATCTGGGGAAGGGCCGAGGTGCAGAGTGCAGCGATTTGAGAACGTACTGACACCCGGCACAGCCAGTGATGGGCGGAGGCTTGCACAGCGGATCTCGTTTCAAAGCAAGCCTAGCTCCAGTTAATTGCGCTTTTATATTTTCATGAAATGAAAGGCTTACATCATTGAGGAGGCCCTTCGTAGTTATATTGAGCGAATATGGTTCAATGACCACGAGAAGGACTGTTCTGGTGTTGGTCGACGCTTGATATAGAATACTTGTCCGCCAAGAAGAATCATGTTTGGACGTAATAAATGGGTTTGGCCCCTACCCTCGCTATTGTCCCACCCACCACGACTAAGCGCTACCACCACCACCAGTTCTCTTCAGGAAGGCGTCGACCTCTGGCTTCAAGAAAAGCAAGGGTTTCACGGGTTTGGGGCTAATCCAGCGCCGTAGGTCACGAATCTTTCAACGAATTGTCATCGGGTGCTCCTTGAAAAGGATGAGTGGAGCGTTGGTGAGCAATTGTCGGTTCGTACCGCCGATGCTGGAGACTACATTTGCGAATTCAGCATATGAGCGAAACGAGGACCAGAACACACTCACGGGATACTGCCGATACCAATGTAGGAAGAAGATATTCGGAGTGGACGGTCCACCACAAGCATAAACAGTATTACCTACTCGTGCTCGTGGTGACTGAGGGTCTTGCGCATGCGTTTAATGAGCCCTCTTTGCTCACCGGACTGCTTCTGAGAGGTACCATAGGCACTGTTTTCAGTGCCTATCGATCCAGGGTAACGTACGTCTCTCCTCACACGCCCCACCCGAATCGTGGCATTCCTGATGAGAGGCAGCGGTCCCTGGCATCCACCAGTCCAATTCCACGACTGAGCAAAGGGTTATTGATGTCTGGGAGTCATATATAGTGGCCTACAAAGGGATAGTTTGCGGTCGACATCGGGTAGGAGTCATCACCGAATCAGAACAAGTTGTTGTGCAACAGACCGACCAGATTCATAGTCATTGAATCGCTAGGCATACTAGTTTAGGCCCATGAACGGCTTGCGGTGCTCCGGTGCGTTCAACGATAGCAGTAGTCCGCTTCATCATTGTTTATCTGTTTGGCCCCGCCTTGGCTGAATTTAGTGCGCGCGAAGCAAACATCACTCAGGTACATTGTCACGGCCATGCTCGGCCACGTGCGGCGTGCTTCAGCCTGTGGCCTGTTGGGGACTCGATAGGCCAAAGCTGCTGCCAAAACCGTGAACATGGGCCTGCTTTGTCAACCAAGTTGGACTCGACTGGCAAGCGCGATCGCGATCGCTAGTTGTCAGCACAACACAGGCAATAACAGGAAAGCGTACGAGAACTGGTTAACGAAGAGCCGAAGACTTGCCAGGGCCATTCGCGTATGCCACAAAAAGGACATGAGCCCCCAACCTTTGACCTGCAATAAATCAAG
>Ga0307515_10005060_pt1 | contig 26810 bp, 9 predicted proteins | sample 17_EM_MG_FD_194513 | JGI IMG/M metagenome (GOLD analysis project Ga0307515, IMG submission 194513) | Populus trichocarpa ectomycorrhiza microbial communities from riparian zone in the Pacific Northwest, United States - 17_EM | ecosystem: Host-associated > Plants > Roots > Unclassified | place... | reverse complement strand
ACTGCTTAGTGCCTTGGCATTTTCCTGTATATATCAAGCCTTCGGCTTCTCTCCTTCTCTCGATCACGACCTACCGGAATACATTCTTTCCTTTCTTCTTACTGACTGCTTTCCTACTGATTGATTACGACTGACGACTGACTGACCGACCGACCGACCGACCGACAGACAGACAGACAGCATTGTGACTTCCTATCTGAGAGGGACCGCGTCCACCACCACACTAGTAGAAAACGGCTGAATATGGCAGAATTTGGCAGATAGCTATATTAGGGCTTTAGAATGTTTTTATCCCTATATTTTTCCGGTAACTTATTATCTTTATTATATTAGCATTCTATCTATTTATCTAGGTACTTTAGGGGTCTAGGTATATTAGGGTATTAGTTATAAAACTTTTTAAGCTTTTAGGGGTAGCCTATAAAGTTCTACGTAGGGTATTAGGTTAGGTTAGAATCGTAGCCCTTCTATTTAATACGGTATTTTAGTATTCCCTATACTATCTTATAGGCCAGTATTTTATTAACCTCCTATTTATCGTTACTATTTACTTAAACTAATAGGGGAGGCTTATTCTTTTGTCTAGGTAATAGGTTATTTATAGCTTTCCGTAACTTATCTAGTAAAAAAATAGGACAAACTCTAATTAAATCTAGGAGCTTTATCTTATATAAGTTGCCTATCTTTTTAAGAACCTTATATAGTCCTACTATCTAGTAGTCTAGCTTATAGCCAGGTTATTCGGTTTTCTAATTCCTTATTATAACCTAGACTATATCGCTAGGGGTAAAGTTAGGCTCTTAACGGTGTTTGTTCGCCTACTATTCTATTAACCTTTAAGCTTTTTCTAGGTTCTTACGGGCTACCATTTAGGCTTCCTCTAATCGTTTAGCGTACTATTAGGCCTTAGTATAGGATAGCTTCTCTTATATAGTCTGGAGTTCTTTTAGCCTTTTCCAGTTAAAACTTATATAGGGTAAGTATCCTATTTCTAGCTAAATTGGGGTAAACCCTATAGAGTTATAGGGTAGGGTTGCTTGCGCATAGTCTATTAAGGGTAGTAGTTTAGACCAGTTATCCTAGAAATAGTTAATAAAGGGCCTAAGCCTCTGGTCTAGGTACTAATTTATAATCTCCGTCTAACTATCTATCTGGGGATAATAAGCTGTAGAAAGCTTTAGCTTAATGCCTAAGATTTAGGTAAACTTATTCTAGAAGGCTGATATAAACTATAGCCTATAATTAGATATAATAGTATCTAGTAGTTTATAGATTTAGTAGATATAATAGACATATAGCCAGGCTGCCTCTTTAGCATTAATGTTCTTATAATAGGGAATTAAGAACGGGCGTTTACTAAAGCGGTTAACTATAACTATATTATATCTATTATAGTCCCTAGGTAGTTTATAAAAGTCTATAAAGATATACTACTAAGGGCGCTCTAGTATTAGGAGTGGCTTAAGTAGTCCTAGGGTCTTATTTTATAGGATTATAGCTCTCTAGCAGTCTTCGCAGTTCTATATATATTAATTAATATCCACAATTATTCTTAGCTAGTAGTAGCGGTAGTTAATAATTTTACAGGTCTTATTCTTGCTAGGGTATACCATAGAGACTTAGTAATAAGCTTTGCGGATTAGTTTAGTCTATATATTATTAATATTAGGGACTATAAGCCGCTCCTGGTATAGGAGCAATCCTTCCTCTATTTTAAAATTAGGGTCTCCTTTTACGGCTTATTCGCAGAGGGCCCTTAAGGTATTAGCTATACGGTTTACAGTTAGGAGGTAGTTAATTAGCCCTATTAACTTATCTAAGGACTCCTTTATTAGTGCTAGCTCGTTTTACTAAGAGTCTAGCTCCTTAAGGATCCGTAAGTTAAGCTACTCTAGATAAAGGAGGGCGCGCGTCTAATATTAGGTCTTTAGTTTATCATAGGGTCCTATATTTTATTCTCTTTGGGTTAGAGTATTAGCCTTAGAGTTTTATTTATTAAAATTATATATAATTATAAAAAAGAATTAGGAGAGTATTTTGGCCTATTACGCTTATTATTTAGTAAGCTGCTTTATAGTTATAAAGTACTCTAGGGCTTTATAATCTATATATATCCTAATTTAGGAGTTTATACCTTTAAGCTCTACGCGCTATTAGGAGAGTAATTAAATAATAGCTAGTATTTCTTTATTATGTACTTTATAGTTATACTTAGCTAGGTCTATTATTTTTAAGAAAAAAGTAATAGGGTACTATTCGCCGTCTAAATGTAACTGTAATAGGATTTCCGCTACAACCCTATTAGAGGCATCCGTTTCTAGTATTAATTTAAGGTCTAGGTTATAGTAATAAAAAATTAAAGAGAAAATAAGCTAATCCTTTATCTCTTTAAAGGCCTCTATATAGCTATTATTAAAAATAAAAAGCGTGTCCTTTCTAGTTAGTTGTATAAGAGGTTTTACTTAAATTCCGTAGTCGCGGATAAACTAGCGGTAAAAATTATAAAAACTAAGGAAGAATTAGATTCCTTTTACTATATAAGGGGGCTTCTAGTTATAGATTACCTCTACCTTCTTAGGGTTAATTTTAATTCCTTTTATAGTTACGATAAACCCGAGGTATTTTATATATTTTACCCTAAACTTATATTTCTTAATATTAACTTATAAGCCTACGTTTCGTAGTCTCTTTAGGACCTTCTTAATATAAACTTAATACTTAAGTTTATTATCAAGTATATAAGAATATTGTCTAGGTATACTGTATAGAACTTATTAAGGTAATTAAAAAGAACGTCATTTATATACCTTTAGTATATAGTTAGTCCGTTTATTAGTTTAAAAGGAAGAACTTTATATTTATAGGAACTATAATAGGTATAAAATGTTGTTAATTCTTTAAATATAGGGTTTATCCTAATTTAGTGGAAAGCTTAGCGGATATTAAGTTTAGTAAAGATCTTTACCTGGCTTAGATATATAAGGGTCTTATTAATTAAAGGAATAGGATACCGATCCTTTTAAGTAATAGCGTTTAGCTTTTAATAGTTAATGTAAAAGCAAAGGCCTCTATTAGGCTTTTTTATAAATAGGATAAAAGAAGTAAAAAGGGCTTAACTTAGCTCAATAAACCCTTTATCTAGATTATTAATTAAGTACTACTTTATTACTTTTAGCTTGTCCGTTAATTATTAGTAGAGGGGGCTATAACCTAGCGAGTTATTGGCTTCTAATTAAATCTTATAATTATATATCTAGTAAGGAGGTAACTTATTTAAAGCCGCCTTTAAGAATATATCCTTATAATTTGTATAAATAGTAGGAAGAAGGCGTTTAACTAGTTTCTTATTAGTTTCCTTAGCTAGCTCTTTCTCCCTATTATTAATAATTTAGTTAATTTTATATAGGCTTATTATAAAGACTTTATTATCCTTTTGGTATATATTAAAGTAAAACGCTACTATGCTAATTACGGCGATGTTTACGGCGGGGGGGTTATATAATAATAGGGGCGTATATAACTTTATAGACTTCTAGGGTATTAGTGTTATTATTACTTCTTTTAGCTCCTATTATATCTTTTAGAGGTCATCCCTTATATCCTATTAATACGTTCTTTTCTATACCGGTTAAATCTGCGCGATTTAGACGTTATTTATATTACTATCTATCCCGCTTCTATATATAGAATCTTCTTTAAATATAGCACTTTAGGAGAGTATCTTTATTAGTATAGAGTTCTTTATAGCTTTATAGCAGGTGTTTTCTTAAGTAAAGGCTAGGTTATGGGCCCGGATATCCTACTAGTAGGTAGGGTTAGCCCTTATAGCTAGTGTCTTATAGTTAGTTTAGATTTCCCTAATAAAAGAGGGCAACTTTAGTCTATCCTCCGGCTAGATAAACTGTCTTTATTATATATTTAGCTAAATATTAAAATAGGACATCTATTTTTGTTTAAGGATTATATTATAGGACCTTAGGTCTAAAATGCAAAAAGGGATACTATATTAGTATCGTCCGTTAAGAGCGATATATAACTTTAAGATGTAGGTAACTGGCTAACCGGCTTAGCCGTTATAGCCTTTTACCTAAATAGGCTCCTCTAGTCGGATAGCTTCTACATTTAGAAATTTAGCAATATTATTTGTATAGGTAGTATTTATAAAGGCGAAGCTATTTGCTTTAGTGTTAATAAGGGCAGTTATATTTACTCTATATCTATTTTAAGATACTATATATAGAATAGTAAAATGCTTTCCATCCATTAACTAACTAAGATTAATCTCTTTAAGATTAATAGGGTACCCTAGGGGGGAGTCTTTCCCTAGGGCTCTTCTTTTCCTAACTTATTAGATATTTCTCCTTCCTCTATTTCCTTAATATTGCCTATATCCTTTAGCTCTGGGCAAGATAAGGCAAAGTAACCCTCCTTATTATAGTTATAGTAAGTAGCTAAGGTAGGGTTAATTGGGGTATTGCGATAAGTACTAGTTAGGGGTATAGTACGTAGCTAGTTAGGTAAGGCCCGCCGGTATATAAATATAACCGCTTTTAGTGTAAGAGTGGTTATAGCTTATCTTCCTACTTTAGCTCCTATAGGTATAGCTAATAAATTTTAATTATTCTAAGGTCGCTTCTACCAATTAGGGTAGGCGTTAATTTGCTTTAGTTTTAAATCTAATAATAGATAATAAGTTATAAGTCTGTTATACATTAAAAAGTTATCTAAGGTTAGAGCGATCTATTCTTATAGCTAAATTGTTAGCTTATTGTATAGGTCTAATTAGTAGTTCTTAAGGGGAACCTAGCCTTCTCCTATAAGGTATAGGAATTAAGTCTAAAATTTAGTAAAGGGTTAGTTTAGTTTTATTATTAGGCGATTATAGTTATACCGGGCGTCCCGTGCTTTATTTAGGTTAATATAGATAGCCGCTAAGTGCCGTATTATTTTATTAATAGATATAAATTAGATAGTGGAATCGTCCTTAAACTTGGCTTAAAGGTACCGTTAGGCATCCCTAGTGGTTTAACTAAAAAGGTAGAGTATTTTGGCTTCCTTAAAAAGGAAATGGTTGTAGTTAATATAGAGCTTTCCTTATACTTAAATCCTCTAATTCTTAAAGGTAGGGTCTATTCCATTAGATAGTAGTTAGGGGTTAAGGAGCTTAACGGACTTTAATTGCTTTATTATTATATCCATACTCCCTAATATATTATATTTAGTAAAGTAAGCATATTAGCTAGGGCTTTAAAAAGGGGAAGCTAGGCTATTTTATAGGGCTATAAGGCTTTCTAGAATCTCTTATAGGGTCTTTTATATATTCCTTACTTTAAGATAATTAGCTTTCTAGCTAGCTATAAGGGCGCAAATCTGCTCGCGTACGTCTATAACGTTATTATTATCTTCAATTTCTGATCCTAATTAGATCTCAAGTTCCTCTTAGGTAAAGGTAACTCTCTTAAATAAGCTTACTTTAGGTGCCATTGTTAGCTTCCTAGGGTTCGTTAGTATTATATACTTTGGTTTTAATTCTAGGGGTATAGGTCTAGTTCTATCTAGCTTATAAGGTGGGATATTATCTATGCCTTCCCAGGTAATGTAGAGTTGTTTTAGTGTCTAAGTATAACGCGTTAACGCGTCGTTGCAGACGAAGTTTTTTCTCTTTAGGGTGGGATATTATTAAGGCCTTCCCAGGCAATATAGGGAGAGCTTAGTATAATATAACGGCTTGTACAAATGCCTCTAAACCAAAGCTTGTAGAATGCTATATTACGAAGATATTAAGCTAAAGAGAAGGAAAAGGGGTTACTAGGACCGATATAAACAAATATATAGGGTGAGCCGCTAAGGCGCTAGCTTTGGGCGGGCCAATTATAGGTTAGTAGAATTTGGCAGGTAACGTGCGATAGCGCCGTTATATCTTTAAGAAGTTTAAGTAGGTTACTTATAAAGAAAAGGAGTATAGGTAAGAGAGATAATTTATATAGTATTTATATTATAACTATAATAGGGGGGCTCTAATACCTACTAAAGACTTATAAGATCTCTCTTTAGCCTAAGAATCCCTATATAAATTATATACCCTACTTTAAAAAGCCCTTTATTTTAAGGGTATAAAGAAGGCGCTTATAGAGTATATTATTAAAAGCGCCACTAATATCTAGGCTAAGTATTAATATTATAAAGTCTTTTTATTAAGCCTATATAGTTTTATAATAGTAGTAAGTAGAATAAATACTAATAGTATAGAATATTTCCGTTTTGCCTCTATTTAGTTTTATAAAAGTAAGGCGTAATTTTTTTCACTGTATCTATTATATAGTCCGCTATTACTTTCTCTAGAATTTTACTAAGAGTATTTCCTAATATAATAGGCTAGTAGCTTCCTAAGGTTAAGTAATCTATCCTATCTTCTTTATATAGAATAACTATTATTATAATTCTTCTAAGTTATAAATAGTATCTTATTATAAAGTATACTATGGCTATATCTACTAGCTAGGAGGCTATTAGTTCTATATTGGTCTTTAAAGCCTTATTTAAGATCCTATTTAGTTTTAGTATTTTACCACTAAAGAAATATCTAATAGTTTTAGCTATTTTTTTCTATTATTATATCGCCTTTAACCTAGAGGCGAATTACGAGTATCTCTTTTATAATATCGCTAAGGTCTACTAAAGCTAGCTAGGGGGAAAACCTCTCTATAAGGATTTTTACTTTCTTACTATTATTATTTATAGTTTACGTTTCACCTATTCTTTATAAGGGTAGTAGGTATAGGTCTTTTACTAAACGCCTTATATATTACGGACGCTTTAAGTACAATATTATAACTACTTAGGGAAGAGTTAAAAGAAGCTAGTTGGTTAATAAGAGCACGGTCTAGGATAGAGTCGATAGAGCTATATAACGAAGAATAGTAAACAAGGTTACGTAACGTGATTTATAGGAGTACGGTTATGTATTTAAGGACCTTTAGTCCCTACCTAGATAGTTCCTTCCTTATAGTAATTCTTAGAATATAATTAGAGTTAATCTATTAAGCAACTACTCTACTAGTTATTATTACGTTATTAACTTTAATTTACATTACCTATATGCCTAGCCCATTAACGAGCCCACTATAGTACTGCTATAAGGTTCCGTTACACAATTACTACCTAGTTATAGTATTAAATATAGAAAGTTAAATAATATGCCACTAAAAGCACCAGCTATTACGCTATTAACGGCGGCAATTATATTAAGATTAGGTAACGACACTAGTATAGTAGATACTAACTTATAGCAACCTATAACGGTTAGACAGCTATAAGAGATAGTTAACTAGCTAATAGAAAATAATATAACGTTGGAAAATAGGATTAATGGGATAAGAGTAGTAAAGATTAAATTACTATTAATTAAAAGGTACTTAGGGGAAAGATTAAAACTTAAAGGATTTCTTATATAAATGCACTTTAAGGTTATATAAGAAGGGGTAAAGCTACTAATACCTATGGATCGAATAGCGTATGCGGGACTATTCCTATTAGGAAGAGCACTTAAATGGTTTAAGCCTTACCTTACGGAAATATAAGCGAATGGAATAATAACCACTAACTAAGAAGTATGGTTTATATTTATAAGCTAGGAAGGATTTACGGAGCGACTTATATAAATATTTAGAGACCTAGAGGCGGTAACTATAGCGGAAAAAAAACTCTAAGATATTACGTAATAAACCTTAGTAATTAAGTATATAACGTAGTTCTAGACATTAGTAATATAAGTTAAGTAGAATAATAAGGCGCTTATAGCACCGTATAAATAGGGACTTAAGGCTAAAGTTTAGGATATAATTATCCTAATGGAAGATACGGAAACCCTATAGGATTTAATAGATTAAGCAATTAAGATTAATAATTAAATTTACTAAAGGGAATAGGCTAAGAAAGGCTAGAATAGAGTTCTATAGTTATATAAGGCGTAGAGCACGCAACGACTAAAGCTAAGTTAGAAACTATAGTATAGCGTAGAGCTAATAGACCTAAGTGGTACTAAAAAATTTAGGAAATAAAATAAAAAATTATAGAAACCTAGGGGATAAGGATTAAGTAATTAAAGGTCTAAGGAGCAGAGGCTAAATTAAGGATTTTAGTAGCAGAAGATATTTAGGCGGACTCTATAATAAGAAAAATAGTTTAAAGAAGGAGCTTATATAAATTGCAAAAAATAAGGTTATTATATTAGAGACTATAAAAGTGGTTAGAGTTATTATATAGTAAAAGGGATAAGACTGGCAAACAATATATATATATAAAGGGATAATAATATGCTATAAGGAATAAAAGAGTATTTAATTAAAAGTTTTGCGTTTTGTTATAATAACGCATACTAAATTTATAAGGACGCTAAGTACGGCGTAAGCTATTAGCTATAGGAGCTATATTTAGCGGAATATAAAGGAACTAATAAACTAGTTTACAGATCGGATATTAAGGACGATAAATTTAATATAGGTAAAATATTTTATAATAATAAGGTAATAAAGGCGGCTTATTAGGAGTATATAGACCTTAGAGATGTTATATAAGAGGTAAAGGATAATTCTATTATAGAATAGGGAATATTAGTAAGGATTAAGGCCCCACTAGATATAATATCTATCGCTTTATAAGACGTAAGAGAAGTAGGACAGCGAGCTACTTCGGCACTTAATAAAGGTAAAAGGCTAAAAACTTAAGATTTTTAAGATAAGATGTAAGACGAGATAAGGTAAGCTTAAGGACCTATAATAGATAATAACCGATAGAGTAGAGTAATAGCTTAGTTTAGTAATATACAAATAAGTTTAGGATAAAGTTTCCTAAAAATATAAGACTCTTAAGACGAGATAAGTAAGATTTAAGACTTTTAAGATAAGATAAGAACACTAGTAAAGCCTAGTTAAACTAAGGCTGGAGCTAAGCTTAAGATAGAAGCGAGCTTAGGATTAAGAATTCTATAGAACTAAGACTTTAAGAAATAAATAAGGACTATTAATAAGATTAGAGAATCTGCGGTATAAATAGTAACTAGATTAGGAGATAGGTATATAGACCTAGAGGACTTACTAGGGGAATATAGTATTTAGCCTAAGGATTAAAAAGCTAATACTAAGATTAAGAAGTAAGAAGACTTTAAGGATCTATCTATAAAATGTAAACTAAAAGAAACCATAGAAGAATTTAGGTAAAAAATTATCGCATAGTAAGAATAGAAACTAAATAAGAGATTTAGTATATTAGGACGTATAAGGGATAAAGCGCTAGTACGAAGAATTACTAATAGGCCTAGGGCAGGCACACTAAAAGCTAAGTAGCTTACTAAACTGGAAAATAAAGAGGATCTAGGGATCTTTATTAGGTTTAAAGAACAATATATAAAGAGCTATTATAACGTAGTAATAAGAAGATACTTCCTTACGGATAAGCCGTATATACTTTAATAGCTATACTAAAAGTGGTATAGGCAACAATATAACGATAAGTAGGAAGATTTCTATATATAGTTAAATAAACGAGTTATCTAGAACTACCTAATTATAGAAAAGGCCATAACTTATATTAAAGGAGCCTTAATTATAATATTAAAGGATTTAGAGGAATAATTAGAGGACTAGAGAAGTAAAAGATATATCTTAGTACCTATAAATAAAGTTATAATGTTTAGATTAATATAATAGAGGTTTAAACTTAAGAATAAAGATAAGCTAAGAGTTAACCTAAAGTACTTAATATACTATACGCTATTATAGATTGCATGCGTAGACGATATATACGAAATGTATAAAAATCTAAAGGAAAAGAATCGGAAATACCCTATAAGGATATATTAGGCGCTAGATAAGCAATAATATAGAAATACTAAGTATATATACGGCTGGCATTTAATAGAAGTATAAGAGTTAGGAGACTTAATACTTTAACTAAAAAGATTTCTTACGGAAGAATACTTAGACGGATAATAGTAGTGGAAATACCTAGAGAATATATGTCTATAGTATATTAAAGATAAAAAGCGAACTAGGTATTGGCTAAAGGACGAGCTAAGTGCAATAGGATTAAGTAGTTAATAGTTAGGAAAAGTAGAGGCCTATAGAACTAAAGGGAGCTAGTAGTAGAGCCTTAGACCCTTAAAGGAATTTAAGGATAACACCTAAATTTATAAGTTAAATGGCGAGATTAACAGTTTAAAGCGCTAATAGATAGTGGAGTAATATAAAACTATATCTTACTAGCAGCAGTTAAGAGAATAAGATTACCTTATAGATAGAAGGAGTAATTTTACCTATTAGTTATAATTTTAGGAGATCTAATAGCCTATAGAGGAGGGATTATTAACCTTAAAATAGGACCTATTTAGATAACCATTAAGGGGAGATAGATTAAAATATCTTTTAATATCCTATTATTAGGACGGGATAAGGCAGTATTAGGAATGCCTTAGTTATAAGAATATAATTTAAAGATCGATTGGATTATAGATTAAGTTAATATTAGAGATACTTAACGCCGTAAGATATAATAGTAAACTAAGTTAGTATAGTATTAAGTCGGAGCGATATATAAGGAGACTAAGTAAGGCTTAAGTTATATACTAAAAAGATACTATAAGTATAGTAAGAAACTATAGTTACTAGAAAGTAAAAAGCTATTAGAGTATATAGTATAGAACTATAAAATAGAGTTAGAACTAGGAATAAGTCTAAAGTTCTTTCTAATTTATAAGCTTACTAAAGAAGAATCTAGAGCACTTAAAGAGTTTATCTAAGAAAATTTATAAAAGGGATATATTAGACTATTATAATTATTAGCAGGTTATCTAATACTGTTTATACTAAAAAAGAACGGAAAACTTAGGTTATGCATTAACTATAGGCAGTTAAATAGCATTACTTAAAAGGATAGGTATTCTTTACCCTTAATTAGTAAAATCTAAGACAGGATAGGTAATGCGCAAATTTTTATAAAGATAGATCTAAGATGGGCGTACCATTAAATTAGAATTAAGGAAGGTGATAAATAAAAGGCAGCCTTTAGATTAAAGGAAGGACTATATAAACTATTAGTTATGTAATTTAGGCTTATAAACGCACTAGTAATGTTCTAGAAGCGTATTAATAATATATTAGGAGAATACTTAGATGAATTTGTTATGGTATATCTTAATATTATTATTATCTACTTAATAACTAAGGAAGAATACGGGGAATACGTTAAATGGGTTTTAAAGAGACTATAAGAAGAATAGATGCTAGTAGCAATTAAGAAATATAAGTTCTTTACTAGGAAGATGGATTTTATTAAATTTATTATTAAACTAGGCCAACTTAGTATAGATCTAAAAAAGATTAAGGCTATAGTAAACTGGTAAGAACCGGAGAATATTACGTAGTTAAGATCGTTTTTAGGGTTGTGTAATTACTGTAGAAGGTTTATAGCGTAATAGTTAAAGAATATTAAACTATTTACGCGGTTAATAAAGAAAGAAGAACTATTGTGGGAGGGTACGACCTCTCTAAGATAGGAAAGTCACAGTGCCGTCAGTCAGTCTGTCTGTCGGTCAGTCGGTCAGTCGGTCGGTTGGTTGTAATCAGTTAGTAGAACAGTTAGTAAGAAATAAATAAAAGAGTGTATTTCCGGTAACTAGTAGAGTCGTGATAGATATCTAATAAAGGGAAGAAGGAAGGAATCCGAAGGCTCTATAAATATAGGAAAATGCTAAGACAGTAGGCGACGTCCAATCTACACTACCACACTATAGGTATAGGGAAAAGAATAGTAAGAATTGTTTAAAAAGGTTAAAGAGTTATTTACCTAGGAACTAGTTTTTAAGATCTATTAACTAAAATTAGAAATGGTTATAGAAATGGATGCATTAGACTTTATACTAGGGGTATACTTTATATAGAAATATTAAGATAAATAGCACCTAGTAGTATACTATAGTTGGAAAATAACACTACTAGAGTTAAACTATAACATCTATAATAAGGAGTTATTAGGTATAGTTACAGTACTAAAGAAATAGAGAGCATTCTTATAAGGTATAGAAAAACTATTTATAATTAAGACGGATTATAAGAACTTAATAGGATTCTTAATAATAAAGGAACTTAATTAAAGATAGGTTAGATAGGTAGAGATGCTTACGAAATACTATTTTAAGATTTAGTATACTAAGGGCGCGGATAATATATAAGCAAATGCTCTAAGTTAGAAAGCTAAACTATAGAATAATAAAAAGCCATTAGGGGCTTTATTACAAAAAGATATAGACGGATTAATTAGGTATAATTATCTAAAAATTATAGCAACTTAAGAGGGTAATAAACTAGGAAGAGTTTACAAGATACTAGAAAGCTTTTAGGTATAGAGAATCTTTAAAGTATAGCTAGAAGAATAGTTAGAATATTTAGGAGAAGAAGTACTGTATAAATATAGAGAAATAAAGTATATCCTAAGAAGTATAGCAGAGCACTTTATAGAAGATTTTTATAAGGGAATAACTTAAGGATATAATGGGGCTACGGGCTTAGTGTTAAGACTTTAAAAGGAGTACATTATTAATAGAATTTAAAATATCGCAAGAAAAGTAATAAAAGAATGTCTAAATTGCTAAAGAAATAAATTAATAAGGTATAAGCTATATGGAGGGCTATAACCTATTAAAATACTAAAGAGATTATGGGAGGTTATATTATAGGACTTTATTATTAAATTACTAAAGTTAAGAGACCCTATTACCAGATAAGATTATAATATAATCTTAGTAATAATAGATAAGCTTATAAAGTGGGAATACTTTATAGTATATATAGAAGAAATCTTAGCGGAAGATATTGCTAAAATCTATATTAAAGAAGTATTTGTAAGATATAGAGCACTAAGTAAAATTATATTAGATAGAGATTTAAGATTTATAATAATATTTTAGGAGGTATTCTTAGCGGAGTAAAGAGTTAGAGTAGCAACTTTTACCGTATATTATCTATAAATAGACGGTTAAATGGAAAGATTAGATTAGATACTAGAATAGTATCTAAGGCACTATATTAATTATATATAGAATAATTGGGTATTATTATTACTAGTTATATAGTTTGTATATAATATAACATCTTAAGAAGGAATAGGTATATTATTATTTAAGGCAAATTATAGGTATAAGCTAAGAATATCGTTGTTACTATAATAAGCGAAGAAAATAAGTAGTATAGCTAAAAAAAGAATAAAGATATTAATAAATCTTTATATAGACCTTATAGAATTAGCAAAAAAAGTATAAAAGAGAATAAAAAGGTACTATAATGCTAAGAGATCTAAGGGACTAGATCTTAAGGAGGGAGATAAAGTATAGCTACTATATAAAATTTTTAAGAGTTAACGATTAAGTAAGAAGTTAGACTATATTAAACTAGGACCTTTTAAAATTATATAGAGAATTTTACTAGTTATATTTAAGTTAAACCTACTAATTAAGATAAAGATCTACCCTATATAGTATATTATAATACTAGAGCTAGTATATAGGAATATTAAGCTACTAGTTTATAAAGTAGATATATATAGAGGATAAGAGGAAGATAAATAGTAAGTTTTAAAGATTATTAGTTATAAGGACATTAATAATAAAATATAGTATAAGGTTAAGTAAATAGGCTATATTAAAACTACCTAGGAACTACTAGATAATTTAAAGAATGCTATAAGAAAGGTATAGGAGTATTAAAAGAAATTAGGTTAGATAGCATTAATAAAAAAGGATTACTAAAGAATAAGTTACCTAAGGGGGACCTAAGAAGAGTAGTTGCCGAACTACTTAGATCTATTTTCTTCTCTATTAAAAAAGAATCTATTCTTTTATTATTAAGTTCCTATAAACCCTATTTTATAAGTTTCCACTCCTTAAAATAAACCTTCTTATAAACCTTCTTAAGATAAATTAACTAAGCGGACGCTATAAGACGAGACTTAAGAGCCTATTACTAAGCATTAGTAGCCTCCTATTTTACGTTATAGAAACGATATAGTTCTGCTAAAGTAATAAACAGTTTATTATTTAGCTATATAGTAGTAGATTAAATATAAAACCCTAAGATAAATTAATTAGGGAACTAGACGACTATTAAGAGTAATAAGTCGCGTATATTTAGTATTAAAGATAGAGCAAACGTTATAGAATAAACAAATATTTACTTTAGTATACTTTAAGTAAGAGGACGGTTATTATAAAGATAGGTTCGCTAATATAATATAAACTAACCCCTTTTTTAAATAATAAGAATATAGAGATAGTATAATCTTACTAAGAGATAATATTGCAGTAATAGTGCGAGCACAACAAGCGGTTAAAGAAGAAGAAATTGCTTTAGGTATAATAAGTAATAATATTAACTAAATTAATTAGATGGATATTATACCTCTAATAAACAACTTAAGGATATTAGGGATCTTTAAGAATAAAGATAAAGAGGAGGGAGATAGTGTTACGGACGCTTTAAGTATAATATTACAACTACTTAGGGAAAAGTTAGAAGAAGCTAGTTAGTTAATAAAAGCATAGTCTAGGATGGAGCTAATAGAGCTATATAACGAAGAATAGTAACTAAGGTCACGTAACGTGATCTATATAATCTGTAGAATCTATATAATCTATAGTAGAGTAAATAGAGTACATATATATTACGTATAAGAAGGTTTTTATAGGAGTACGGTTGTGTATTTAAGGACCCTTAGTCCCTACCTAGATAGTTCCTTCCTTATAGTAATTCTTAGAATATAATTAGAGTTAATCTATTAGGCAACCACTCCACCAGTTATTATTACGTTGTTAACTTTAATTTGCATTACTTATACACCTAGCCTATTAACAAGCCCACCGTAGTACTGCTATAAGGTTCCGTTACATTATATTAGGAAAATATTTATAAGCTAAATTTTAAACTATCTATTAAGTGAAATTAAATGCTATTAATTACGTCAATTAGCTGCCAAATGGCTATAGTTAACATAGTTGACGCATTTAACGTTTTTAATACGTAGCCTACGCGTAGCCTACGTATTTAACACTTAACTTAACAACTAACTCGATAGATTTTTTAATTTTCCTATATATAATAATTTTTTTACAAAAGTTTACCTAGAGGGAGTCTTATTATACGCGTATTATATAATACTACTATAACATACTAAATTTAAAAGACTTTAATATTTTTATAAGTTTATAGAAAAATAAGTAAAATTGCTAATTATATAGGTTGTACATAGGCTGTGTATTAAAAAACATAATATAGGCTAGTCGGTCGAGTTGCCTAATACCTTAACTACTAACTATTAAGGCTATTAATAGGGGACGATATTTTGCTGATATACCTTTTTCTTATCTATTTTATATCGGTATTATTTAAAGATAAAGAGTGTCTCGCTTGGGGTGGTGTCTCGCTTCCTGCTGATCGCCCCGCTTCGTCACGATAAAATCCTTCACGTTACCCAAAAATGGCCACCATTCTCTCAAGTGTGTCTGTTCTGTCTCAGGACCGAGTTGAACCAGGCTCAGTCAACATTACACCCGGCGAATTCCCCGCTTCAGCATCGTCCTCAACCGTTGACGCCGACTCCATAGCGGCGGACCTCATTTCCACCCTCAACCAAGAACTTGCCAACAAAGATTATCATGGGATCGCAAACCTTTTCCTTCAGGACGGGTACTGGCGTGATCATCTAACCCTATCCTGGGACCTGCGCACGTCGAAAGGTCGTTCAGATATCCTAGCATATTTGGACAAGAATTGTCCACTCGAAACCGTTGGGCTCGATACATCGTCCGCTTTCCGAGCTCCAGTCTTTGGTCCTATCGACGGATGGGGCGATGTGAAAGGTGTTCAATTCTTCATTACCTTCAACACCAATATCGGGAATGGTCAAGGTGTTGTGAGGTTGGCAGAGGAAGATGGCCAATGGAGGATTTTTACTCTCTTCACCTCATTGCGGGAGCTGAAGGGGTATGAAGAGCCCGTGAACAATCGGCGAACGAAGGGCGTTGAGCACGGAATGCACCCCGATAGGAAGAATTGGGCGGACAGACGAAGAGCGGAGGCCAATTTCAAGGACAATGACCCAGCGGTAATAATTATTGGTAAGGTGTCCCCACATTCGAAACATGCTTGAGCTTTGCCGATACAAAATTGATTGCAGGAGCCGGCCAGGGCGGTCTAACAGCCGCCGCGCGCCTCAAAATGCTAGGTGTCGACGTTCTGATAGTCGACAGCGAGGTTCGCATTGGCGACAATTGGCGCCAGAGATATCACCAACTTGTGCTTCATGATCCCGTTTGGTACGATCATATGCCGTATGTTAACTTTCCTCCCCACTGGCCAATTTTCACCCCGAAGGATAAGCTGGCCGAGTTCCTCGAATTATACGCAAAGCTCCTCGAACTTAACGTATGGACGGAAACGAACCTGAGTTCCTCTTCATGGGACGAGGGTAGGAGGGAGTGGACGGTTACGCTGAACCGGCGAAAAGAAGATGGGAGCACTGAAGCCCGCACACTGCATCCACGTCACATAATCCAAGCAACGGGCCATTCTGGAAAAATAAACTTCCCTAGCATTCCAGGCCTAGAGAGTTTTGCCGGCGACCGCCTCTGCCACAGCTCCTCATTCCCAGGCGCCGCTCCCAATTCTCGTGGGAAGAAGGCAGTCGTTATCGGCTGCTGCAACTCCGGCCACGACATCGCACAAGACTTTTACGAAAAGGGATACGACGTAACCATGGTCCAGCGGTCGTCAACCTGTGTTGTCTCCTCCGAATCAATTACAGATATCGGACTTAAGGGTCTGTATGACGAGAATGGGCCTTCTGTCGACGACGCCGATCTCTGGCTGTTCGCCTTCCCATCTTCGCTATTCAAGGCGCAGCAAGTGAAGCTCACTGCAGTGCAGAATGCGCACGATTGGGCAACCCTCGACGGATTGAAGGCGGCTGGATTCGCTTTGGACAATGGACCCAATGATGCTGGGCTCCTGATGAAATATTTCCATCGAGGAGGGGGGTATTACATTGACGTTGGCGCAAGCCGGCTGATCATCGATGGCAAAATCAGGATAAAGCAAGGGCAGGAAATAAAACAAATCCTTCCGAATGGCCTCGAATTCGTCGACGGTGACAAACTGGATGCTGATGAGATTGTTTTTGCGACGGGGTATCAGAATATGCGGACGCAGACGCAGGTTATATTTGGGGAGGAGGTTGCAAGCCGTGTTGGTGATGTTTGGGGGTTTGATGATGAAGGGGAGATGCGGACGATTTGGAGAAGGAGCGGACATCCGGGGTTCTGGTTCATGGGTGGGAATTTGGCGCTTTGCAGGTACTATTCGAGGATCCTAGCGTTGCAGATCAAAGCTATTGAAGAGGGAATTGTGCCTTGTTAGAAGCTTGTTACAGGTACGCTCCTTGTTCCTACATATCAAGGGGGGGTTTGTTAGAATCGTATTTAGGCGTTTATTATAGGGGGGTCTCGGAGTGCTCACTTGTCAAGGGTGCGATCCAATCCATATCTTCATTATACTTGCCCCAAATTGCCTCTAACATCGGCCCTCGGGCACCGTTTAAGCTTTTGGGTAGGCACTTTAGGGGTGGGTTATCGATAGGGCCAATTGTCAATATTGGCTATGCAACGGGATAGTTTATACGTACTTCCTCAGTAGCCTGTCAAAAGATTAGCACGCTATCTAGCCTGGTCCCTGTCGCGTCCTCATCGCACCATCCTTGGCTCAATAGGATCGCAATTCGAGCAGGTGATACCTGCCGAGACTTAATGATAGAGAAGCTAGTAAGAAATAGAGCTTTATATATTTGAGTAAAAAAAAGTACTGCGCATACGATTATATTCGATTTGTATTCGGATTTATATACAAAGAACGATATTTGACGTGGGAGGCTCTTATCTGGAAGCGAGTTGCAGTCGATAAGAAACCACAGTATTGCAATCGATCAATGAGCATAAGCCAGTACAACACCTTCAGTGATGGAAGTAACTGGAAAAACGTGTTTTTCAAAAGAGTAGACTGTAATACTGGTGAGTAAACTACCTTTCCCCCCGCTGCCTCCTCGGTAAAAATACTCATATTCTAATGGATGGCGCGAAATAGGGGGTGCGAATCCAGTACCAAGCATTAAGAGCTAGCACTGTATAAATACTAATTTTCAATGTACTAATAACGATGCTGCATCAGTTTGTGTAGACGTCTAGGTAGGTTACAGTAGGATCTATAGAATAGGTAGGGCCAGCTAAATGTGATTAACCTAAATCGGTTATCAATGAGAGGTTATGTGCATTTAAATTGAGGGCAAAAGTGTAATCGTACAGTAGTTGAAATTGATGCACCTCACCTCTAGCCTCTAGTAGGACGTAATTCCGAACATCCCAACTCAACCCATTTAGTCTGTTTTTTTTTCTTTTTTCTCCTATTATTTTGACAGAATCGCGCCATGTTTCATATTTTTACAAATATGACACCCAATCAAGTGGTCTCAGCCTCCGCAGTGCTGCGATACGAGAGACGAAGTCGAGTACACTGAAGTAAATAAGCATTCTTGTAATTATCCCTGGACTTATAGAGTTGCCGTAGTGCGAAAGAATAATATAGCAGGTAGAGAGGCTTGTCTGTTTTTGTTTGTGGCGCTCCTCCCAAGAGTTCTGGCCCCAGGAACACGCCACAGTGCAGTTGAGATTGAAAATCGAATCTACTAGTCTACCTTAGCTGAAAGCTTCGCTTGCGCCGGATCTCAATTTCACTGACACCAGGCTCCCTAACAAACAGCGTGCAAACAGCGCTGATCTTTCACGATGGTTATTCTTGAAGTCGTGGCCGCAGGCTATTTGCTGAATGAACACCGCAAGAAAAAGAGGGAGCAATACCGCCTTGAAGCGGACGAAGATTTACGCCGCAGGGGCCTTCGCACCCCAGAGGAGAGGTTGGCACAGGAGCAGCAACGCAGCCTAGACGGAAATCAGTCTCACCTCCTCCCTCCAAACTCGCCGTATCCTCCGCGACCAAACAGCGTTCCTCCGCCTGGCTACATGCCAGCTAACTGGCCACATGCCCCGTACAGCGCTGGTTACCAGCAGCCTCCATATCAACCAATGCAGCCTGGGCTGGCACCTCCGCAACCTCTATACCCACCATCACAACATCCGCCCCCGCTGCAGTCGCACCATTCATTTAGCCCATCACAGTATGGAGGCAATGTGTCTCACTCGCTGGCAGATCCGCATGCCCAATACAGACATAGAGAGGCCCCTGGAAACATGAATGCAGAAGGACATTGGAAAAATCATCAGCAGGCTCAGGCTCCGCATGGGACCAGGACACCACAGGACAGACGCGATAGAAGTGAGAGGCGTGCGCGAACTCCACCACCGCCTTACAGACAGTACTCATAATTCATGGGAGAGGCAATCCTAGTTCAGACAAGCCAAATGTTTATGAGGGCTATGCGGCGAGGGCAAGGGGACTGGAAAGTTAATGATAATTCTCTGAACAGGATCGGTTATCGGTTATCAGTTGGGAAGCGTCGCTCCGGAAATTTCGGTCGTCAACCGCTCAGCCCATTGTAATTCAGGTTAGAGAAGTCATATAGAACATTAGCAATTTGCGAAGCTTAGAACATCTTGAAGAGCTATTTATGGTAATTCCTACTAGGTCCGGCACCAGTTGCGATCGATTCATTCTCCACAATGGTGCGAAAGCGTAATCTGTCTGAGCATTCTAAGTCACAATTAATTGCCATTTCCATAATAAATATTCCAGTTACTTCGGCTAATGGGAAGGGCCCTGAGAAGGCTAAGTGAAATCGGGAAGGAAGTTGGGTCATAAGTGTCAGCCGTGTTGACTTGAGATCACACCCACGACGCCTTGCAAGACTCCACTTCCAAGACATCTTCCCCTGCGGGATTTCATGACTCGGCAGAAGCTAACCACAAAATCCCTGTATTTCTGTAGATTCATTAACAAGCTCCGGTAGCGAAATAACATTAAAAGGAAATCGGAAAGTACATATTTTGCACCGAAATTCTAGTGCAATGTCTTCCCAGCAGACGGGCAAATAAAGCCCAAAATCCGCAACGCCTGACCATCATCGTATCATCTCGCTATTAATCAGGTTCTCAAGGTCAGCACTCTAACCCTCATTTATTTCCTTTTAATTAAGTAGACTCAGAATTCTAGCACGCCCAACGGCAGCATGGATCGTTTACTTAGCCATGTTGGGCTCTATTCAACGCCTACAGATTACTGCGTATGTCCTCCAAAGCCTTCTTGTTTTATTCTAGCAACTGCCTTTTTTTTTCACTTATTACCGTACTCTTTATCTAGTGTAGGTCGCTCGCGAGCATTCTGGTCTCAAAGGTTTCCCTACCCAGTAACACTACATATCTAGCAACACAGTAGTCTTATTAGTCTTTATAAGAAGCCAGTCTGTCTCCAGCATGCATTGTGATACTATAAACTGCTCAAGGCGTGTCCAAAGCCGTCTCCATCATTTCTAGTATCGAGGGCCGCCACTTTACCATCAAGGGTCACAGTTATGCCCCAGCAGCGGGTTTGCTAATATCAACGGTGGGGTGACGATCGACATGACGAAATTGAGTTTCGTAGCAGTCAATTCCAACCATACGGTGGTAAGCTTTTGAGCAGAAGCATCACAGCTAGATATCTACCAGTACTTAGATAGTTTAGATCTTGCCATTGTAGGGGGTCGCAATAGGATTGCGGGCATTACAGGCTTAACCCTCGGCGGTGGAGTATCCTACTCTATGCCGCAAGTAGACTAGGCATATGATAACGCTACCAATTTCGAAGTACGTCAAAAGCTCACTTCCATATCCTTGTTCTCAATTTTTATTATAGCTTATACTTACGTCCGGAGAAATTACCAACGCTAACGCAACCTCTTACCTAGAGCTCTGCCGATCCCTTAAAGGTGGAGGAAATAATTTCAGCATCGTAACTCGTATCGACTTCTTAGCCTTCTCATAAGGCTAGACTCTTGGCGGTAACGCTATTGATAACGTATCATATCATGATGCCGTTTTTAAAGCCTTTACAGATATTGCTGAAGCGCCTAAATACAATATTTACGCATCTCTAGTCACCGGACTTGTCTTCAGCTCTACCACTAACTTATAGACACTCAGTACTACGGCAATTTATACGAAGCCGATCCTAAATCCGCCGGTCTACCAGGAGTTAAGAGACATTCCCAAAACAGTTGATACCCTAAGCATCACGAATTTAAGTATATTAGCAAATGAGACGGCCCTACCACAGCTGTGAGTTACACTGCTTACATTCCCGTCCACCAACATATATTTTCCTGGGCGGCTTGGATCAATATATTTAAATCGCGATTGCTGGGGCTGACAGCACGATACTTCGTAGCAACTGGGCATTCTTCACAGGCACATACGGTGCGTCAGCCATTCTCCTAAGCCAAATCTTCGACAGTTTGAACACGACTATGTACAATTTCACCATACCGAATGGAGTTACCTGGAGTATTGCTTTTGAGCCGCTCACAACCGTAATTACGCAGCATGGCGATCAGAATGGCAGTAATTCGCCTGGCCTTCCTCCAAAGATGGGAACACATTTAGTAAGTACAAGAGGTCCACTTTCGTTCATTCCTCTTTACACATTCCGGAATACTTGTATCTATCACACGCAGTGTGTCCAAAAGTCAGCGAGCTTATAGAGTTATAACAGTCAGTCAGCTATAAGACTACAGCCAGCTAACAACTCGCTGTCTTGGCAGTAAGATTTAGTGGTAAGTTAAAGCTTTTCGTAGAAGTTAAAGATATCTAGATGGCCTAGTTAGTTAATTATACGCGAAGTAACGAGAAACCTATAGGAATCTCTTGCTTAGCTATGGTAAATAAAGTATTTCCCCTAATATCCCTATTACGCGCTATATACCTATACTAAAACTTACTATTTTATTATCTATATAAAATGCAACGTATATTGTATTTCACGTATTAGCTAAGTAGTAGAGCTTCTTTCCCTACTTCCTCCTCTACTTCTTTCCTATATAATTTATAATCTACGTGTTATTTAACTCCTTTAGCACTATATAGGGTTTATAGGTAGATTAGAGCCTTACTTCCTTAAAGCGTAATTAAAAGCGTATTAAGCTTGCCGGTAAGCTTAACCGCTACTATAACGTAGGCCTTACATTTATTAAGATCCGCTCCAATAATAGTAACGAGTAGAACGACGTTATTCCTAATCCTCTTGACTAATGGCTTAAAATCGGTTAAATCCTTTATCTAATACTTGCTAAGATTACTCTTAATATATTTTCTATACCGGCGATAGGCTCTACATATAAACGAGCCTCTAAGCCAAAATGATTATTACTAATAAGCGTAATTAACTATTAGCTAATATAATTAAAGTAAATTAATATTAAAGGTAGTAGTTAATTAAAGGCCTTTTATTAAATAGCTTAATTAACTATATTTACTTTAATAGAGGTTTAACTACACCCTAATTAATTAGCTTAAATATTAATCTTACCAGCTATAAGCTAACTTATAAAGTGTCCCGCCTTTACATCGCTATATCGGCTAAAAAGACAGTAGTACTCGCGAATCTATTGCGACTATAGCGGGATCCACTCTTATATAACTATAGAGGTAGAAAAGCTAGCTTAGTAAGTTGTATTTAATTAAATCTAATATAGAAATAGAGCCTCTGGAGCCCTTACTAATACCTTCTTTCCTTCCCTACTACTAATATTACTACTAAGCGTTTTACCTTTTTAAGCCTCTATAGATATATAGGACGAATTTAGCTACATTTAAATACTATATTAGGTAAATTAGAGTTAAATTTTAATTAGGTAACGTTAATATTTATATATAGAGAGGTGCTGCTAAAAATTCACAATAAAATACTATAAAGTCTATATCACTTGCCTAATCGGGACAGCTAGCTGACAGCGTGACAGTCAGCGTACGTTATCTTGCAGTCAGCGGACAGCGAGCGATCTAATTAACGCAGTCAGTCAGCTATAAAGCTCCAGCTCGCAGCGAGGCTGACTGTTGGACACACTGCAACAAGGCGGTCTTGTTGTCTTGGTAGGTTATGGAGCTAAAGCGTTGTGTATTGCTTATCTTTTATACAGGTAGTCGTTGAGGATTACCTACGTTTCCAGTCTGTGACTGAACCAACACGAATCTCAACCTGAACCAGACTTTATTAGTAAGATCCGTGACCCTGTGGTAAACCCAAGGTGCGATTGGTGGCAATATTTTGCATAGTTGGAGTTTGTATATGTATACTAGTGCCCAATTAATTCTAGTTGCGATTTAGCGATGCACGCAAGCGGGTTAAGGGCAGTGATCTAACTGGACTGGAGCGCCTCTGGAGCTCTACGTTGGATCCTTTTTTGCATTGGATTTGGAGCTATTAATTTTAAGGCTGGATTGGAGTAGATCTAACTTATTTAGAGCTCCTGGAGCTCCAGTTCTATACCTAATTAGGAGGGAGAATAGGCCGCTAAGGAGTCAGTGCTTGGTGTTAAGGCTGAATAGAGCCAATTGGCGACGCTAGCGTTTAGTGTTAGTAAGCTCCTGTCTTATAAGACGATTAATTTATAAGAATTAAGGACATCTACTTATCCTCTGCTGTCGCTCCTGCATCTATACTTACTGCTTTAGTATTTTATTCCCTCCCTTCCTTGCCTAATACTATGGCGGCCAATATTACGCGTTACCTTACGCACTACTTACCTCCTATATCCAACGACTTTATTCTTGCTCTAAAATTAATTAATCCAGCTTATAATAAGGTAGTAGAGGTAGAGGAGTTTAAGCTATATAACAAGTACTATATTTAATGTAGTGCCTTAATAAGAGGACCGAAATATACAAAGTAGCGTACCTCGCATATATGGAAGTAGGGGGAGGATATTTAATTAAAGTCCGGTAGTAACGGTATAGCTTATTACTACTGCTATCTTTATAAGCGAATATAGCGTAAGCAGGAGCTGCTTGTAGTATTATCTAAAAGGACTACTGCTATAAACTACCTAGTAGATAACCACTATATAGATAAGATAATGGGCGTGCTTAATACTTACCAAAAACCTAATAAATCTAACTAGCTAACAATTAATAAGTATCTAAAGGAGAGGTCGCTTAATAGAGCTCATAACTTTAAGAGGTTTAAGCAGTTACTTATTTAGTAGATTGTTTGCTGCTATATTGCCTTCTTCTAATTTAAAAACGTCTACTTCTATAAGCTACTATATTTTATCTACCCTAGGCTTAAAAAGTTCCTACTAAAGGCAGTAAATATAATATAATTATGGGTTATAAACAAATAGGAGCAACAGAAGGAGTTGCTAAGGAAAGAGCTGAAGGCCGCTTATAGCGCTATATTAATATCCTTTAACCTATAGACCTTACTAAACGGCCATGCGATTCTTAGTATTGTCGCCTATTTTATAAATAAGGACGGCAAGCGTCGCTATATAGTATTGGGCCTTTATAAGGTTGTTAGTAAACATACTAGTAAGAATATAGCAGCTGTTCTAGTTGCTCTATTTAGGGACTATAGAATTATAGGCAATATTAGGTTCTTTATGGCCGATAACGCTAAGTTAAATAATACCTGTATTAATGCAGTTCTTTAAGCCCTGTATCTAAAAATATTAGCAAAGAAATAAAAAGCATATTAACTTTACTACTTTGGCTATATAACAAACCTTTATATATAGGCTTTTATTATTAGAATAGACGCTAATAAAATCTATAAAGAAATAGCAGCTATATACCACAATTAGAATTACGGCAAGGTTTAAGAGCTCTAAAAGAAGTAGGGACTGGTTGGTTTACTTTAAAATCTTGTCCGGTATATTTATATAACCCCCTAGCGTTATAGTTTCTTTAGGAGGATTTAAATAGGAGGTCCTTTGTCGGAATTTAATAGCCTAAAGGTATATAATAGAGCTATAGTATTAAGATTTGCTGCCTAATAGAACATTAGGTAAGTCTCTAATTAGCTACAGCGTTGGATTTTATATCTACCGCCCTTAACGATCGTAATCTGAGCCTTACGGTTATAATATTTAAACTTATAATACCACTTATAAAAGCAATACTAATAATTTACTAGCTTATCCAAAATAACTAAACGCGATAGAACTTACTTTTCTTAGCTATCTTACGATTTTTAAACTGTAGAGAACAAATTACTATATTCTATAAGACTTATAAACCCAGCGATAAAGCTAGAGCGCTTACTAGAGATAACCTCCTCTAGCTAAAGTACTGGCTCTAGCTTAAACACTTTTATAACCACCTTAAGACATTCTACGAGGCTATAATTATAGTAGAGGGCAATTAAACAAGTCTTGCTAACTACTTTTAAACACTAAATTGGCTTCTTAAGGAGCTCTTATTAACTAAGCACAAGTTTCTTAAGCTTTCTACTTAATTACTTTAAAAACGGAAAAAGGCCGACGCTTAAGCTTATTAATACTTAGCAGACTGTTTAGAAGTAGTATAGGAGAAGGGAAATAAGTACTATAATAAGGCTGATAATATAGTAGCGTACTACGCAGCAATTGTTCTTAATCCAACGCTTAAGATATAGTGGTTTAAGGACTATTAGAGGCCACATCCTATTAAAAAGGATTAGATTAATAGCGTTAAGCAGAAGATTAAGGAGCTCTGGCTTAATTATAAAGGCCAGTATTTATCTATTTAATCGTCCTTACTAGATTTAGCACCGGTTTAGTAACCTTAACAAGTAAAAATCTATACCTCTGCTTAAAATCATAAGCGCCTAAAAACGGTTTATTAAAACGACGAGGCTGCTACGCCTTCTCTAATTAATTGCTTTAATAAGTATCTATATACAAATAAGCTTAAGCTTAAAGAGCATAAACACTTTAACCTTATATAGTACTGGCAGGACCGCTATATAAGCCAGCCTAATCTTACTCGCTTCGCCCTTAATATCCTCACAGTGCCTCCTATAAGTAATAAATATAAATAACTATTTAGTAGCTGCAAGATCCTTCTTAAGGCTCGACGCTCTCGGCTACAGATGGATATAATTAAGGCAAATGAGGGTCTTTGGCATAGATATAGACCTCCACTAAAGGACACATTTAATAACAAGGATATTGGCGAAGCAGAGGGAGAGCCGCGGCCACTAAAGCTCTTACCTAAAGAGGAGGCTAAGGCTCGGCTTGCTGCTGCGGTTGCTGCGGAGGCTGCTGCTCAGGTGGATAACGAGGATGGGGAAGCTTTGGCCAAAGAACTCGCTAAGAAGGCTGCTTTAGAGGGCGACAATAAGGCCGACGATGAGGAGGGCCTTTCTGCTGCTGATATAATGTAATATAGGTGATTTTTGGTAAGTTTGGCTACCCTATGGACAACCTAGAAGCATGCTAAGACTTACTATTTATAGTATATACTGCTTATATAACTGCATTGGATTTATCCTGGAGCTCCAGGAGCCAAACCCTATCTTCTATGGAGTGGAGTGGATTTAAATTAAAATCCAGTCCAGTCCAGTCCAATGAGATCACTGGTTAAGGGACAGAGTAGATATCGAATTTTATGGGTGAGCTCCACTTAAATGGTTCTGAATAATATCACGGCCGGATTAGTCGCTAGGTTAACTATTTTAATACGTAATCTTTTTTTACTTCTATTGTACATAGAATTCTAGGCGATCAGTGAGTGATTTCGGTTTCTTAACGGC
>Ga0307515_10005059_pt1 | contig 26817 bp, 16 predicted proteins | sample 17_EM_MG_FD_194513 | JGI IMG/M metagenome (GOLD analysis project Ga0307515, IMG submission 194513) | Populus trichocarpa ectomycorrhiza microbial communities from riparian zone in the Pacific Northwest, United States - 17_EM | ecosystem: Host-associated > Plants > Roots > Unclassified | place... | reverse complement strand
GTCCAGGCCGGAGCCGTCGTAACCGTCGGCGATCAGCGTGACCGGGCCGTTCGAGCGCTCGGCGGCGCAATCGAAGCGGTAGCCGAGCCGCTCGGCGTCCCAGCTCGCGGGGGCGCGATCGCCCGCGGCGGCTGCGAGGTCTCCGGCGGCCGAGAACGACGATGCCGCCCAGCCGAACCAGCCGCGCACGGCCAGCTCGACGGCCTCCCGAGCGCCGGCCGCGAGGCCGGCGGTGCCGGGCAGCGTCGGGAACGGCGCGACCCCGCCGGGAGCCAGCGCCGGCAGCAGTTGCGGCACCAGCGACACCGGGTCGGGCAGTCGCGCGCCCGCCGCCCGTAGTGCCTCGTCCTCGGCCGTGATCGCCGGGAACGCCGTGCGCCAGGCGGTCCAGAGCGCGTTCAGCTCGGTGCCGGTCAGCCGGCTCTCGGCCAGCCGGCGGCGCAGCTCGCTGGCCAGCCGCACCCGCCTTGCCGCGTCCAGGGCCGGCAGTGGCGGCGGCGGCTCGGGCTCGAACCGGTCCTCGAGCGGGCCGTCGAGCGCAACGCCGTTGCGGCTGAGCGGCCCACCGGCCCAGGCGAGCTCAGTGGTCACCGGCGAGCCACCGTCAGCGGCCTGGAACGCGCCGGTCTGCCACTGCCGGGCCAGCAGCCACACCGGATCGGCGACCGGGGCGGCCAGCGCGTCCCGGACCAGTTCCGCCAGCACGGCCGGATCGACCGGGCTCCCGGTGGCGACCTCGGCGGTGGAGCGCGGTTGCAGGGTGACCATCTCAGATGTCCCGGAGGGTGAGGCCGCGTACGGCCGATCGTTCGGCGGCCGCGGCGCGGTGCCGGGCGAGCGCGAGCGCCTCCAGCAGCGTGTCGTACAGGGTTTCCAGGTCCCAGTGGCCGGCGCGCGGGTCGGGCGCGACCGCGACCAGCGCCACCTGCGGCGGGGTGCTGTCCGGCTCGTCGTAGTGGAAGGCGACGGCGGCGTGCTGCCGGCCGGTGGCGTTCGGGGCCGCCCGCAGGAAGACGTCGCCGGCCGTGACGGGCGCACAGGTCATCTGGGTCCAGCTGTCCACGGCCAGGCCCGTGACCGACGCCGGCGGCGCGGCGAACGTCCGCTGGGCGACCACGCTGACCAGGCCCGGCGGTGGCTCGGGATCGGCGCCCAGCCAGGACGCGCCGCCGGCCGTTGCCAGCTGGGTGGCGGCGAGGCTCAGGGTGCCGCCGGTCGCCAGCGCCTCGGCCAGGTCGTAGGCCTCGACCAGGGCGGAGACCGCCGGCCGGACCTGTGCGTACGCGTCCGCCCAGGCCCGCAGGGTGACCGGCTCGGCACCGGGCAGCGGGCCGGCCGGGCCGGTGACCGGCTCCCATGCGACGTCGGTCGGTGCGGCCAGCGCGAGCGAGACCGGCAACCGCCAGCCGACCAGGGCGATCAGCCGCTCCCGGGCGGCCCGGACGGCGGTTTCGGGGTCGGCGGCGGAGGCGAGCGCGGGAGCCGTCAACCGCCGGCGGGTGAGCTCGCGGCCCGTGTGCAGGGCTTGCGCCCGCAAGGCGGCGAGGGCCGGGAACTCGTCGGCGGCCTGGGGAGTGGCACCGGCGACGCCCCAACCGGACGCCGACAGCAGGGTGACCCCGACGGCGTACGGGTCGGTGCCGGCCGCCGCCGCGGCCAGCTCCGCGACGGCGGCGTCCAGAGCCGACTCCACCGTCGCGACTCGCGCGGTGAGCTGTGCGGCGACCGCCGCGGTGACCGGCGGGCCGGGCGCGGTCGGCGCGCTCAGATCGGCACCGGTCAGGGCCCGGCCGGCGGCGAGCAGGCTGCGCACCCGGCCGGCGGCGGCAACCAGGTCGGACGGCGCGTACGCGGTCGCGCCCGGCGTCACCCGGACCGCGCCGAGCTCCGCGTCCCGGCCCGCGGCCCGCCACATCGCCCGGGCGTGCAGGGCCAGGCGCTGGGTGAGTTCGCCGGTGTCCGCCGCGGTCCGGACCAGGGCGAGCGGGTCGAGGGCCAGCTCATCGAGGGTGAAGCTGACCGGGTCACCCGGCGTGCCGGTCACCGGGTCCAGCCGGGTCACCGCGACGCCGACCTGCGCCGGGTCGGGAAGCAGGCTGGTGATCCAGGCGGCGGTGAGCGGGTCGGCGAGCGCGGCCGGGCCCGCGGGCGCCGCCGGCCAGCGTGCCGCGGTGTCCGCGTCGGCCAGCAGCAGCACCCGGTGGGTGACCACCTCGCCGGTCCGCGGCGTACGGATCACGTCGAAACCGTCCGGCACGGCGCCGCTCGCGGCCACCTCCAGGGCCGCGCCGGAGCGCACCAGGTTGCCTTGGACGAGCTGGTGCACGCTCTCGGCGGTGATCAGGTCGGCGACCGCGTCGACGCCGGTGTCGAGCCGGTGCAGCACGTCGAGCAGGGCCGCGTAGTCGGGTTCGCCGATCGCGGGCAGCATCAGCTGGGGGTCGAGCGGGGCAACGCCGGGCTGGGCGGGGAACGGCAGCGTGGTGTGGTCCCAGCGCGGCGGGGCGGTGCCGGACCCGGCCAGGTAGCGCTGCCGCAGGGCCAGGCCGTCGACGGTGGCGGTCAACGCGCTGCTGGTGTCGGCGTCCCGCAGCAGCTCGGCGAGGGTGGTCGACAGCGCGAGCGTGGCCTGGTCCGCCGCTTCCTCGGCGCCCGCCACCTGCACCTGGGCGAACTGCTCGGTGGCCTGCCGGCTGGCCTGCGCGATGCCGGCCGCGGTGCCGGCGGCGTCCTGGGCGGTGCCGGTGGCGGTCCGGGTCGTCGCGACCGCGGCCAGCGCGGTGGCTCCGGGCGGCTGGGTGACCAGCGTCTGCAGCCGGGCCCGTTCGGCGCGCAGATCGGCCAGTTCCCGTTGGGCTTGCGCCCGGCGCAGGGCCCAGTCCGCGGCCGCCGCGACGTCTTCCGGGTCGACGGTGACGAGATCTTCGTCGCGGGTCTGCACAGCCGCTCCTAGGTCGTCATGGTGCCGGCACCGGCACCGTGATCTTGTGGGTGTGTGTCCCCGGGACGGGGCGCTCGCGGTCGATGGCGGCCAGTTCGGCGACCTTGTCCGGGATCAGCGAGGTGTCCAGCCGGTCGATCCGCGCCCGCATGGCGACGAAGGGCGCGGCGGCGGTCTCGGCGGCCTGCTGCGCCGCCCGCGCCTGCCGCAGGATCTCGGCGGCCGCGGCGGCGCTCTCGGTGTCGCGTACGGTCTGAGCCCGCCGTTCGGCCAGTTCGTCCCGCCGGCGCCGGAGGGTGTCCGCCGCGTCGGCGCGGGCCTGTTCCCGCTCTTCGAGCCGGCTGCCGGTGCGGAACCGGGTCAGCTTGCGGAAGGTGGCCAGGTAGCGCTGCAGGCCCGCGGCGATCAGGTCGTCCTCGAAACCGCGGCCGAGCACGGCGGCCAGCGGCTGCCCGGCTCGTACCGCGGTCAGGGTGGCGAGCGCGGCGCGGACCCGGGCCGAGGAGAGGTCCACCGCCATCGGCTGCCTGGAGCCGTCCACCCGGCCGCTGGCCGCTACCTCGGCGAGATAGCCCGCCCGCAGCACGGCGGCCGTCGCCGCGTGGGCGAGCGAGGGGGCCAGGACATGGCCGGCGCTGCGGGGTGCCGCGGCCGGGCGCAGGTCGAGCAGCCAGCCAAAGGCCCCGACCCGGGTCGCCACGCCCTGGCGGCGCTGTGCGTGCAGCCGCTCGGTGACCGCCGACGTGATCCAGGCGTCGAAGCGGTGCGAGCAGGCGTCCAGGGTGGACACGAACTGCGCGGCCAGCGCGCCCGAACGGTCGGCGGCCAGGGCCCGCAGAGCACCGTCGACGGCGAGCCGCGCCGCCGGGTCGGGCGCCGCGCCCTTCGCGGCCACCGCGATCCGGGCCAGCAGCGGCGGCCGGGTGGCGACGAGGGCGGGCAGGTCCGCCGGGTCGGCGTCGGCGATCGCGATCAGGTACGCGCCCGGGGAGGTGGGCCCGTCGGCGGGCCCGATCAGCGCGGTGCCGCCGGCGTAGGTGGTCCCGTCGTGCGCCCACAGGTACGCGCCGGGCTGCTCGAGCAGCAGCGGCTCGAGATCGTCCGGCCGGCTCGCGATCCGCGGCCCGGCCCCGCCACCGCCCGGCGGGTGCGGCGGATCAAGCGGGTCGAGCTGGTCGGGCGGCCCCACCGAGCGGCCCCACTCGTGCAACGCGTCCGCGAGGGCGCCGCCGAGCTCGCCGGGCTGCGGCACCCAGCGGGCCATCGCGCTCGCCGGCAACACCCCGTACGGCTGCCGGCCCAACAACATCGTCGGAGCGGGCCCGCTGCCCGCCACCAGCGGCCAGGACCGGCCCGCCGTACCGAGCGCGGTGCGTAGCGCTCCCTCGGCGCCGAAGCCGACCAGCACCGCCAGGGCCGCCTGGGTGTCCCCGCGCGGCTGGCCGGCGCCGCGCCAGTCGCCGACAACGGCCGGATCGACGCCGAACAGCGCGGCGAGCTGCGCCCCGGCGGTGCCCGGCGGTGGGACGGCGCCGCCGGACAACTGGGCATGGGCGGCCTCCGCCTGCCGCGCGACGCTGTGCGCGGCCCGCACCGCACCCGAGTTGTTGGTCGGCGCGCCGTCGTTCAGCAGCTCGGCGCCGGAACTGAAGGCGTGCGCGCCGAGCAGCTCGCCGAGACTGTCGCCGGCCGAACCGCCGCGCACGCCGACCACCAGCAGGCCCTGCACCGGCGCGGCACCAGGGGCGAGCGGGACCCGGACGGCCATCCCGTTCGCCTCCGCGACGGCGAAGTCGCTGAGCCAGGACGCCTCGCCGGCAGCGCCGAGCAGCGGGTACGGGAGCGTGGCGGGCACCGGCGCCCCCCAGATCACGAAGCGGGGCGCCACCCGGCCGCTCGCCATGATCCGCTGCCCGCGGATCGGCACCACCGCGAACCGGTCGGGCAGCAGGCGGGCCGACACCGTCAGGTCCCAACCCGACTCCCGGCCCGGCGGCACCGGCCGGGCCGGATCGGTGCTGCGGGCCACCCAGGCGGCGCGCGGGGCGCCGGTCTGGCGGACCAGTTCCTCCCAAGCCTGCTCGGCCAACGCGCTCCCCCCGGTCGCCCGGGTGACCGCCTCCTGGTAGCGCTCGGCGGCGGCGCGCTCGGCCGGGGTGAGCCGCGGGTCGTGGCTGTCGATGCCGATGTCGTCCGGGAAGATGCGTACGAGCAGCTCGTCCGGTGTCCAATGGGTTTCCAGCCGCAGTGGCAGCAGCACGATCGGCTGGTCCACCGGCACGTCGCCCAGCAGCCGCGAGGTGGCCATCGCGTACGACTCCCGGCGGTCCGCCAGCAGCCCGGCGAGCCGGTCCAGCTCCGCGCCGATCACCGCCACGTCGGCCAGATCCGTCTCGTACGGGATCCGCTGCCCGGCCACCGGCTCGCGCAGCGGCGGCAGCGCGTCACGCCACCCGGTGAGCACACCGAGCCGGGCGGACGCGGCGTCCAGCGCCCGGCGGGCCTCGGCCTGCCGCTCGGCCAGCTGATCCCGTTTGTTCTTCCAGTCCTGCAGGTCGTCCAGGTACCGCCGGGCGTCGCCGGGATCGTCGCCGGTCCAGTCGCGGGGCCGCATCAGGGCTGCTCCCGTTGGTGGTCGGCCAGGGCCTGGGCGGCGGCGGCCAGCTGACCGGCCGCCAGCTCCCGCTCCGCGCCGGCCCGGGCGACCGCCGCCTGCAGGGCTTCCGCGGCCTGATCGAGCCGGGCCAGATACGCCCCCAGGTCGTCGGTGCGGCGCTCCGGTGGGATCCCGCGTTGCTGCTGGAGCGTGTCGAGCAGGCCGCCCAGCGCCGCTCTCGCCGCGTCGAGCGAGGGAAACCGGCCGGCGTCGGGCCAGCCGGCGATCGCCGCCCGCAGCGGGACGAGACCGGCGGCGAGGGAGTCCAGCGTGCTCAACCGGCTGCGCTTGTCGGAGAGCCGGGCCATCCGCCGGGCCAGCAGCTCCGCCCGCTGCCCGTGCAGCTCGGCCGATGCGGCGTATTCCTGGTCGGCCAGCTGCTCGAGGAGGTCGCGATCGAAGGTGACCGCTCCCAGCTGAGCTGCCCGGGCGTCGAGGGCCGGCAGGGCGGCGCGGGCCTGGTCGACCTCCTCGCGCCGAATGCGCAACCGCTGCTCGGCCGCGGTGGCGCCGGCACCCGCCACGTCGAGCTCGGCCTGCGCGTTCGCCGTCCGGGCCCGCGCATCGGCCAGCTGGGCGGCGGCTTGGGCCGCCCGGGCCGCGGCGGCGTCCCGGGCCTGGCCGGCCGCGCTCAGCTCGGCCTGGGCCCCCGCGAGCGCCTGCTCGGCCGCCTGCACCCGCTGTCTCGCCTGCCGCATCCGGGCGTTCCAGCCGGCCCAGGCGGGGTTGGGCTTGCCGTTCGGCAGCGGATTCTCCGGCTCCTCGTCGGCGAGGGCGGCGACCACCTGCCGGGTCTGATCGAGCGTGCCGGCCGTGGTGTCGCGGACCGACTGGCGCTGGTCCACCGCCGCCTGTGCGGCGTCCCGGTCCGCGGCCGCGGACTGCGCCTGTTGCCGGGCCGCGCCGGTCGCCGCGTCGGCGGCCGAGCGGGCGGCCGTCCGCTGGGCCACCAGGGCCCGCAGCCCGGCCAGATCCTGCTCGGCCGCGGTCACCGCGGCTGTCGCGCGCTGGACGGCCGCCTCGAGGTCGCGACGCAGGTGCTCGAACATCAGGCCTCCGGCTCGGGGGTCAGCCACAGGCTGAGCGGGATGCGGACGGCGAACGCCGGCTGCTGCAGCGCACTGGCCAGGTGACCCGCGCTCAGCCCCCAGGTCGCGGTGTCGGCGCTGCCGGCACCGACCGGCCGGGTGAGCCCGAGCAGCGGTCCCGCGACCGGGACGTGGGTGCGACCGGCGAGCTGTGGATGACCCCAGTCGAGGTCCATCCAGCTGCCCAGGGTGGCCGGGCCGGCCGGGTCGTCCGCGCCGAAGCGGGCGTGGTCGACCGCTTCCTGCAGCACGATGCGCCACGGCCCGCCGCCGTCGGTGATCGGCGCGGTCGCCTGCTCGGCGGTCAGGCCGAAACGCAGGACCGTCGCGTCGCCGCCGATCCGGCCGCCGGCCTCGGGCGGCAGCCGGTGTTCGCGACCGTCGGCCAGCGTCCGGGTGAGGTAGCTCAGCGCGGTCGGGAAGCGGGCCACGAAATTGCCGCGCAGCAGCAGCACCAGGGCGTCGGCTCCGTGGCCGTGGGTGCCGAGCGCCGAACCCGGCGGCCACTGCGCGATCTCGGTCGGCTCGTCGCCCCAGAACGAACCGACCATCGTGGCCTCGCGGTCCAGGGGATACCCCCGCCAGAGCAGCTCCTGGGCCAGCGCATGGTTCACCCCGACCAGGAACGCCTCGGCGAAGGCGCCATGGCTGCCCAGCACGATGACGCTGTCCAGCGGTACGGCGTCGACGCCGGGCAGCAGCCACTCCGGAGCCACCGCGCGCAGCAGCTCGTACGCCGGCTGGTCGAAGGTGGGTGCGAAGGACTCCGCAGCGGCGGCCGGAGCGCCGGGGGTCCGCCGGTCGCGGCCCAGCACCGCCGCCCCCCGGAGGGGTCCGCCGAATCGCGCGCTGCGCAACACCGCCGGCGCCACCGCCGTCGCGGCGGCGTGGTTCGCGTCCAGCGCACGGCTCACCACAGCTGCCAGCTCCTGGCCCGCGCTCGCCGCGGGAGCCGGCCGGCCCGCCGCGGCGAGCTGCTGCCAGGCCTGGTCGGCGAAGTCCTCCTGCAGCACGGCCACCGCCCAGGCGCCGAGCCCGGCGGCGAGCCGGCGGCGCGGGTCGCTGTTCAGCTCGGCGAGCCAGCCGCTGCTCCCGGCGATCGCGGTGACGCCGTCCTGGTAGTCCTGGCCGTAGATCGGCGGCCGCAGCTCGATGTCGGGGGCGGCACTGCTGATCGCCGCCTGCAGCGAGGCGGCCAGCACCGGATCGGGCAGTGGCTCGGCGGCGCCCGCCGGGCGCAGCGCGCCCTGCATGACCGTCGTCCGGCCGGCCCGCGCGCCGGCGGCCCAGCCGGGCCGGCCGGTGTCGATCTGCCGGCCGGCGGCCTGCGCCGGAGCCGGGCGCGGTCGCAGCCGGCGGGCCAGCCGTTCGAACGTCCCGTCCTCGCTCGTCGAGAACGACCAGGAGAAGTAGACCGGCAGCCGGACCGGGCCGGTCGCCGCCCAGGCGGGGGCCAGCGGGTCGGGCCCGGCCGCGTCCGGGCCGAGGACGGCCTTGCCGGCGGCGAAGGCCGGCACCAGGTAGCCGCCGTAGCGGGTCGCACCCGCGAGCCGCCGGGGGCAGAGCAGCCGGGCGACCGTACGGCTGGGATCGTCGATCGCGTCCGCCAGCTCGGCGCCGATGTCCTGCGGATCGCTGAGGGTCACCTGGACGTGCGCCCAGGCCCAGCTCTCCCCGGGCGGCGGCAGCTGCTCGCCGACCGTCTCCAGCACCGGCAGGCCACCCGGCGCGGCGGGGGTGAGGCTCGCGGCGTCGACCGGGACGACGACCAGGGCCAGCCACGGGCCGAGCCGGGTGCCCGTCGCCGCGGCCCCGTTGTGTTCCGGGTCCGGCATCGGCACGTCGAGCGCGCCGAGCGGGGTGAACCGCCAGGGCAGGTCCGCGGCGGCGAGCTCGACGTAGGGAAAGTAGCCGGGTTCGACGTTCGGGCAGCCGTCGTAGGGTTCGCAGCGGCGGATCTCGTGCGGATCGAGCCCCACCACGTCGCCCGGCCCGGCCAGCGCGATCGGCAGGTTCGCGGTCTCCGCGAGACCCGCGAGCCGCAGCGTCGCCGGCAGCTCGGCGCGGGCCGTGGTGCCGTTCGGCGCGGTCAGCGCGGCCGCGAAACCGCGCCGGTACCAGGGCAGGAAGATGCGGCGGACGCTCATCGCACCAGCACCGCCTGCGCGCCGGCGAACCGCGCGGCCCGCCGGCCGCCGGCGGGTGGCCCGGCCGTGGCGACCAGCGGGTCGCCTCCCGAAGCCGGGGCGGGCGGGTCGTCCAGGCTGGTGACCTCGAGGGTCTCGACGCCGAAGTCGGTGCCGGCCACGCCGTGCCCGGGCAGCCGGCGGGCGAGCTCGCTGGACAGCGTCACCCCGGCCTGCATCGGCACGAAGGACGGCCCGGAGAGCTTCGTGTCGTCGGGTAGGTCGGCGTACTGGGCCGGCGCGAACAGGTCGTTCGCCGCGGTGACGCGCACTCCGGCGGGCGCGCCGATCTGCACCGGGTAGGCGCGTACGCCCGCGGTGGGCCGGGCCGCCCCGACCCGGCTCACCGGCCGGTCCAGCGGCGCGACCCGCTGCCGCCCGGTGATGGTGGCCAGCGGATGCGCCACCAGTGGATCGCCCGCCCGGGTCGCGGCGGCTGGTTCGCCTAGCGTGGCGCCGGGGGTCTCCACGGCCCCGAGCACCGCCTGCCAGCCGGCCGGGCGGCTCAGCTCGGCCCAGATCGCCGCCGCCACATCGAGGCTTTCGGTGGCCGGCCGCTCCACCGCCTCGCCCAGCCGGAAGTCCACCCCGACCCGTACGGTCACGAACAGCACGGTGAGCTCGGCGACCCCGCTGATGTGCCAGGGCTCGGGCCCGGTGACGTTCAGCGCCAGGCGCAGGCCGAGCAGCGTGCCGGTCGGGCCGAACACCCGCACCCAGGCGGCGAGGTCGATGTCGAGCACGAACGGCGCCCACTGGATCAGCGCGTCGAACGAGCCGCCGCCGTCCACGCCGAAGCCGCCGTCCTCGGCGTACACGCTGATCCGGGCCCCGAACTGGATGGAGTTGGCGGTGAGCGCGAAGTAGGCCGCGAACTGGATCCGCGGATTGTCCGAGCCGGACAGGGTCAGGCTCAGCCGTTGCAGCGGGCGCAGACCGGGCGGGACCGGGGCCCTCGGGTGGAAGCCGCCGACCGAGAGCACGAAGGTGGGCTGCTCGCCCCAGGTGAGGCGCAGTGCGAGGTCGCCGGCGAGCGCGAACTTGAGCAGCCGCGAGTGGTGGATGGAGGCGTCTAGCGACAGCTCGCGGCGGCCGAGGTCGAGCACGCCGACCGCGTCCACGTTGAGCTCGATGACCACGTCGTCCTCCCGTGGCAGCACCATCCGCAACTGCGCGAGCAGCACGATCTTCACCGGCTGGGGGATGTCGATGAGCAGGGCCAGCCGGATCTTGACCAGCGGCGGGCTGCCCCAGCTGATCTCGGCCAGCGGCCCGATCACCAGCCGGCCCGGGGCGATCGGGAAGACCCGGTTCAACGTGGAGATGATCCGCGGTGCGTTGCGGACCGGGTCCTTGACGAACAGCACCGAGTCCAGCACCCCGTCGCGTAGCCCGCTGCGCACGACCTTCTCGTCGATGGTGCGGTTGAGGGCGACCAGGCCGCCGATCCCGGTGAGGCTGAAGCCCAGGCCGAGCTGGATCGGGGTGAACCCCTCGGCGGTGATCAGGATCAGCAGCGCGAAGCCGGGGGAGCCGTCCGGCAGCTTGGTCGAGATGATGGCGACCGCCTTCACCGAGACGGTGCCGACGACGGTCAGCTCGAAAACCCCCGCGTACTGGCCGGCCTCGGGGTCGATCAGCAGGAAGCCGCCGCCCCGCACGGCCGGGGTGTCGATCGCCAGCCCGACCCCGGTCGGCGGTTTGAAGCCGAAACCGAGATCGAGGGGGCCGAGGTTGCCCGGGTGGTCGGGGTCGGTCGCCCTCGCTCGTACGGCCAAGCCCATGTTCTGCACCGAGGCGGCGAACGGCCCGAGGCTCAGACCCCCGCTGACCCCGACCTCCAGCACCGCGGCGTCCCCGCCACGCAGCGCGAAGTGCAGCCGGTCGAGGTCGATCACGCCGAGCACCGAGACGTCGAGGGGGATGTCCAGGGCCAGCGCCCGTTGCCCGGCGAAGCGGAGCCCGGTGCCGCTCGACCAGGCCAGCCCGGGGCCGACGTCGACCTCGATCGGTTTTTCGCCGAGCACCTGGCGCAGGAAGCCGTCGCCCTCGCCGGCCTGGACCACCAGCCGGACCCGGTCGAGGATCGCCTCGACCTCCACCAGCAGACCGGCCGTCGACGCGGTGACCGCGAAGCTGAGGTGGGCGCGGTGCAGCTCAAGCCGGCTGCTGCCGGCCGTTCCCACGACGATGATCGGCGTGACCGGGGCGACGTCGAGCCGGGCCTTGAGCCCGACCTCCAGGCCGGCGACCGACACCTCGGCGCCCACCCCGGACGGCCGGACGAAGAGCGCGATCGGGGAGCCGGTGGCCGTCCCGGACAGCGCCAGCTTGGCGGTCGCGCCGACCGGGAAGGTCGCCGCCACCTGACCGAAGAACGTGGGCAGCAGCACCAGCCCTTCGGCGGGAGCCAGCCGATCGGCCGACGGGGGAACGGGCAGCACCACCAGGGCGGCCTTGGCCACCGCGACGCCGTCCGAACTGGCCAGCGTGGGGGCGGAGAGCACCACCTGGTCGACGGCACGGTGGTCGCTCAGCTCGTCGTAGTACCGGCTCACCAGGCCCGGCGCGGCCGGTCCGAGCGTCGCGTCGGCGCCCACGCCGCGCAGCAGTGCCCCGAGCGCCCAGGACGCGGCCCGGTGGTCGAAGTCGGCGCCCCAGCCGAAGTCCTGCTGGAGCGCTTTGCCGGGATCGGTGACGAACCGCAGGAACCGGTCGAGGCCGATACCCCGGCGCTCGTACCCGGCCCGCCCGCTGGCCTCGTCGGCCTGCCGCTGCTCGAGGTGCGCGACGCCCAGCACGGCGAGCAGGCCGAAGGCCAGCTGGTGCCGGCGGTCGAGGTGGTCGAAGATCAGCATCTCCAGCAGGTCGGCCGGCAGGGCCGACCAGAACGCCGGCTGATCCAGCGGAGCGGGCAACCCGCCGGCGGCGGCCGGTGCTGCCGCGACCAGCGCGGCGGTCAGGCCGGCCACATCGCCGGCCAGCGTGCCGAGGCCGGCGTCGGTGCTCGCGTCCTGGGCGAGCGTGCTCAGCGCCTGCCCGACCGCGCCCAGCGCGCCGGTCAGCGACTCGGTCCCTGTCTCGTCGAGATCCCAGCCCAGGCCGGCCAGGAAGCGGGCCAGGGCCGGCGGGTCCCGCAGGGCGTCGCCGAGCGGGGCGAAGGCCTCGGCCAGCTCGGCCACCACCGCGCGCAGGTAGTCGTCGGCGGCCATCACAGACCCCCACGCGGCAGCCGCCAGCCGCCGGTGTCGCCCCAGGCGACGTCCACGTCGGCGATGCCCTCCAAGGCCCGGAACTCCGGGCCGAAAGCGGCATCGAACGGCGGCACGGCCTCGATCAGGAAGCCGGCCGGCCGCTTGTCCAGCTCGATCAGGTAACCGAGCACCGAACCTTGGACGCGGCCGCCGACCACCCGGCCGCCGGTGACCTTCTGCAGCTCCTCCGGCGTCGCGGGGAACGGCACGAGGGTGACCTTGCCTTCCTTGGTCACCCGGATGCTCTTCGGCAGCAACGGATCCTCGACCTCGTTGAAGCTGAAGCCGAAGCGGAACGTTCGCTGGCACTTGGTCAGCCCGATCCGGGCCTGCACGGCCACGTTGCCCGACAGCGCGACCTGCCACAGGTTGAGGTGCGGCCAGGCCGTGAGGTTGCTGTTCACGCCCACGACATCGTCACCCCAGAACGGCGGGAAGGCCTGCCAGAAGTGCGCGGCCAGGCCGCGCGGATAGAGCAGGTCGAAGGCCCGGCTACAGGCGTACGCGCCGACCGCGTACGGGCTACGGCTGGCCTTGGGCTGTTCGGCGAGATACTTTGCCAGCCCCGCATTGACTCCGATGAAGTAGTCGATGAGCTGCTGGTCGGTGATGGCGTCCTGGGCGGGAAAGGTGGAGGTCCCGCTGGTCGTCACGTCGCAGTCGACCGCGAAGTAGATCGGGGTGTGCGCCGGCTGACCCATCGTGGCGGCCGCGAACCAGCCCGCCGCGAAGCCGTCGACCGCGCCGTTCGCGGGGTTGGCCAGGTGGGCCGCCACCTGATTCTCCCGGACCCGGGCCTGGAAGAACATCACCACGTCCAGCGAGCGGTCGCTCAGCGCGCCCGCCTCGGCGACGGTCAGGTCCTTCGGGGCGCGCCGTTTGCTGGTCGGCAGCTTGCTGTAGTAGCGACCGACGAAGCTGGGAGTGGCCTCCAGCGGGCTCGGCAGTTCCCGGCCGCGCGTTCCGGCGAGCGTCGGCTCCGGCAGTTCGCGTACGGTCAATCGGTTGTCCCGCCGGACCAGGCAGTCGATGTCGCCGAGCACTGAGGAGCCCCGGTCGATGCCGATCGTGACGGGCGAGATCCCGGGGTCGTCGGCCCGCCAGGCGACGGCGGTGAGCATGCCGTCCAGGACCGGGTCGCTCTGACCGGCGCCCGCCTGCGTGGTCTCGAGCGTGAGCCGGCCGACCTGGCGCTCGGGGGCCGCGGGATCGCCGGTGGCGTAGCGCCAGATCAACACGGGGACCCTGGTCGGGGGCCCGCCCGGCTGCGGCTGGCGGTAGTCGGCGAACGTCGCCCAGCTCGGGCTCGGTTGCGCGGCGAGCGGTGTGGAGTCCGGGAGCGTCCGCGCCCAGAACCCGTGGCAGCGGCCGGGGGCGGAGCCCTCGCTGGTCGGCTGCTCCAGGGCGGCGAGCACGGCCGGCGGTGGCTGCCACCCGTTCTGGCCGGCGACGAAGGTGATGGCGAGGCAGGGCAGCAAGAGCTGTCCAAACAGAGGAGGCACCGCGCCGCCGCCGGCCACCGCGCCCACGATCATGGCGTTCCGCACCGCACTCGCCCAGTCAGTCCAGTAGTCGCTGCTCAGCGCAATGCCTTCGGCCACCTCGAGGTAGACGGGCACCGGCTGGTTCGCGCTGAGATCGAGGTCTCCGACCAGGAGGGCGTTCGCGATCGCGTCGCCGATCGCGCGGCCGTCCTCGCCGCCCCAGCGCCGGCCGAGGTCACCGATCTCGGCCTGGCGAACCGCGTCAGGGGCCTGGATCGGCACGATCCGCAGCACGGCACCCGCGACGACCGGATCGATCAGCGACGTCGCCTCGCCGTGGACCCACCGCCACGGGCTGCCCACGAAGTATTTGCCCGCGAAGGACGGCCGCCGCCGGCCGTTCCACGCCAGGAAGTCGTCCCAATCGATCGTGCCCGCGAGCCCGGCGGGCAGGTCGGCGTCGAGCCGGCCGTGCACGGCACTGACACCGAATGTCATCGGGCACTTCCCGCAGCGGTCGGGCCGGTCTCATTGGGTCGAGGTGCCCGGCTTCGTCAACGCCCTGGCTGCATCGACGCTATCGACCGGGCCGGGCCGCGTCGATCCTCGTCAACTGGAAGATCAAGGACAGTGGTCACGCCGATGCTGTTGGCGGGTGCTGCAGGCTGCGGAACGAGCTGCGGTGGAAGACCAGCGGCGACGACGTGTCGGCCTGCTCGACCGCGTGCAACTCCAGCAGCACGATGGTGTGGTCGCCGGCTTCCACCTCGCGGTGGATGGTGGTGTCGAACTGCGCCAGCCCGTCCGTGAGCGTCACCGAGCCCAGGTCGCTGAGCACCAGGTCCAGCCCGTCGAAGCGAGCCTCGACCGGCCCGGCCAGCCGGCGTGCGACCGGACCGTGGTGGTCGGCGAGGATGGTCACCCCGACGTGCCGGGCCCGCCGCAGCCGCGGCCAGGTCTTCGAGGTGTTGGCGATCGAGAAGGAGACCAGCGGCGGCGTGAGGCTGACCGAGGTGAACGAGCTGGCCGCCAGGCCGATCAGCTCGCCGTCGACCACCGCGGCGACGGCCACCACTCCCGTCGGGAAGATGCCGAAGGCCTTCCGCAGCCCGGCCGGGTCGAGGTCCTGGTTGGTGCGGAACGCGGCGGTCATGTCGGCCTCCTCGGCGAGAGGCTGCCACCGAACGGGACGGCCGTTGTCGTGCTGCGGGGTGGCGCCGGGTGGTGCCACAACCCGCGCCGGGTCAGCTCGGGCAGCACGCCCTCGCCGAAGCGGTACGCCTCCTCCAGGTGCGGGTAGCCGGACAGCACGAACTCGGAGATGCCGACCGCGGCGTACTCCTCGATCAGGTCGGCGATCTGGGTGTGCGAGCCGACCATGGCCGTGCCGGCGCCGCCGCGGACCAGCCCGACACCGGCCCACAGGTTCGGGTAGATCTCGAGTGCTTCCTTCGTGCCGCCGTTGAGCGCGAGCATGCGCTTCTGCCCCTCGGACTCGCTGCGCTTCAAGCCGTCCTGGATGCGGCGGATCTGCTCCTCCGAGATGCCGGCGAGCAACCGGTCGGCGTACGCCCAAGCTTCCTCCGCCGTGTCCCGGGCGATGGTGTGCAACCGGATGCCGTAGCTGAGCTCCCGCCCTTCCTTGCCGGCGAGCACGCGCAGCCGGTCGATCTTCTCCGCCACCGCCGCGGGTGGCTCGCCCCAAGTCAGATAGACATCCACGTGCTTCGCCGCGACGTCGTACGCCGCCGGCGAGGACCCTCCGAAGTAGACCTGCGGAACCGGGTCGGGAATCTGCGCGAGGGTCGCGTTGTCGAGGCGGTAGTGGCGTCCCTGGTGGTCGACCGGCGCGCCGCTCCACAGTGCCCGGACGATCTGCAGGAACTCCCCGCACCGCTGGTAGCGGGCCTCCTTGTCCAGGAAGTCGCCGTACATCCGCTGCTCGTGGCTTTCCCCGCCGGTCACCACGTTCAGCAGCAGGCGCCCGCCGGACAGGTTCTGGAACGTTCCGGCCATCTGCGCGGCGAGGAACGGCGCGACCATCCCGGGCCGGAACGCGACCAGGAACTTCAGCCGTTCGGAGAGGCCGCTGAGCATCGCGGTGGCCACCCAGGAGTCCTCGCACCAGGCCCCGGTCGGCGTCAGCGCGGCCTCGAAGCCGAGCTGCTCGGCGCTGCGCGCGATCTGGCCGAGGTAGGGCACCGTCGCGGGGCGCCCCGAGCTTTCGGCGGCGACGCCGTGACCGCCGCCGACCACGTGCCAGCCGTCGCCGCCGTTGGTGGGCAGGAACCAGTGGAACTTCAGGTCAGTCATCCGGGCCTCACAGCTGTCCGTGGTTTGGCGGGAGAGTGCCGTCGATGGCCCACCGGCCGAGGCGCTGGACCTTCCACCCGGCGGGGTCGTGCAGCGTGTGGGTCCGGGCGTTGCGCCAGTGCCGGTCGAGGCGCAGGTGCGCGGCCGCCGACCGGGTGCCGGCGACCTCGAAGAGCCGGCTGCCCGCCTCGAGCGCCGCGCTCGTCGTCGCCGCCCGGGCGGCCGCGACCGCGAGGCTCGCGTGGCCGGCGGACTGCTCGTTCAGGTCGGCGTCGGCCCGGTCCACCGCGGCCGCGGCTTCCCTCAGCAGCGCCTCCGCCGCCCGCACCGCCAGCTCCAGCTCGCCGAAGGCGTGGATCACCAGCGGATCGTCCGCGGCGTGCTCCACCCCGGCGTCGGGATAGGGCCGGCTGAGTTCGCGGACGAAGGTGGCGGCCTCGGCGATCGCCGCTCGGGCGATACCGGCGTCGATCGCGGCGTGCAGCACTTGCGCGAACGCGCCGTAGGTCTGCGGAGCGTCGAAGGTGACCGCGTACGGGGTGATGAACTCCGTGGCGACACGTACGTTGGTGAGCACGACGCTGCCGCTGGCGGTGGTGCGCTGGCCCAGCCCGTTCCAGTCGTCGATCACCTCGAGGCCGGCGGCGGTCCGCTCGACCCAGGCGACGTGCAGCGGCCCGTCAACGTCGAGGTGGGCGAGCACCGGGATCCAGTCCGCCAGCAGGGCGCCGGTGGCGTAGAACTTGCGGCCGTTGAGCCGCCAGCGCCCGGGCCCGTCGGGGACCAGCGTCGTCCGGATGTCCCGCACGTGCCTGGTGCCCGCCTCCGACTGCGCGTTGCCGAACCGCTTGCCGGCCAGCACCTCGGCGAACAGCCGGGACTTCAGCGCCGGGGTGCCGTGCAGGCGCAGGTGGTTGACGTAGACGAAGTGGCTGTGCGGGATCTGCCCGATGTTCGGGTCGGCCACCGACAGCAGCCGGATCACCTCGGCCACCGTGGCCACCGGCAGTCCGGCGCCACCGGCGGCCGCGGGCACGGTGACGGCCAGCAGGCCGGACGCGCCGAGCTGGTCCAGCTCGGCGGACGGCAGGACGCGCTCAGCGTCGCGCTCGGCGGCGTTAACGGCGAAGCCGGTGGCCAGCTTCGCCGCCGTCGTCACCGCCCGCTCGGCGTCCAGCACCGGGACAGCGGTCAGCTCGGCGGTGCCGGGTGTCCGGCTCATGCCCGGGCCAGCAGGGGCAGCGCGGTGAGCAGCCGCTGGGTGTACGGGTGCCGCGGCCGGTGGAACACCTCGTCAGCGGCGCCGGACTCGACAACCCGGCCGTCCTTCATCACCACGATCCGATCGCTCATGTGGTGGATGACCCCGAGGTCGTGCGAGATGAACAGATAGCTGACCCCGAGCTCGTCCTGCAGATCGGTGAGCAGATCGAGCACCTGCGCCTGGATCGAGACGTCCAGCGCCGAGACCGGCTCGTCGCAGATGATGACCTCGGGCTCGGGGGCGAGCGCCCGGGCGATGGCGACCCGCTGCTGCTGCCCGCCGGACAGCCGCAGCGGCGCCGCGTCGAGGTGCTGCTCGCCGAGCCCCACCTGCTCCAGCAGCCGGACGGCGCGTTCGCGGGCCGCCGAGCGCGACGACGGCGGCCGGCGGCCCATGGCGAGCGCGTCGACGACGATCCGGCCGACCGGCCAGCGCGGGTCGAACGAGCTCAACGGGTCCTGGTAGATGACGCCGATCTGTTTGCGCAGCGGGCGGCGCCGGCGCGGCGGCAGCGTGGACCAGGCCTCGCCGTGCAGCAGCACCTCGCCGGCGGTCGGGGCGATCAGCGACAGCACGATGCCCGCCGTCGTCGTCTTGCCGGAGCCCGACTCGCCGACGATGCCCAGGGTCTCGCCCGCGAACAGCTGGAACGACACGTCGTCGACGACCGTCCGGTCGACTTTGTCCGGTCCCCGGTAGACCTTGCTCAACCGCTTCGCCTCCAGCACGGGCCGGCCGCGGTCGATCGGTGTTCGCGTACGCCGTGGTGCGTCCTCGCCGCGTGCCGGGCGCACCAGCCGGGTCCCGCGGGTGTGCTCCGAGGGGATCGCGTCGAGCAGCGCCCGGGTGTAGGCGTGCCGCGGGTCGCGCAGGACCTCGTGCACCGGGCCGTGCTCGACGATCTCGCCGTCCCGCATCACGGCCACCTCGTCGGCCAGCCGGGCGACGACCGACAGGTCGTGGCTGATCATGATGATCGCGGTGCCGCGCGCCTTCGCCTCGGCAAGCAGGTCGAGCACCTGCGCCTGGACCGTGACGTCCAGCGCGGTGGTGGGCTCGTCGGCGACCACGAGCTTCGGGTCGAGCGCGATCGCCGAGGCGATCAGGGCGCGCTGGCGCAGGCCGCCGGAGAGTTCGTACGGTCGCTGGCGCGCCTTCACCGCGGGCTCCGGGACGCCGACCGAGTCGAGCAGGTCGACGGCCTTGCGCGCCCGGGACGCCGCCGTGCCCCACCCGTGCACCCGCAGCGGCTCCGCGATCTCGTCGCCGACCCGGCGCAGCTGGTCCAGCGACACGAGGGCGTCCTGCAGGATGAAACCGATGTCGCAGCCGCGGATCGAGCGCCAGGCCCGCTCGGACGGCGCGCTCAGGTCGAGGCCGTCGAGTTCGATCCGGTCGGACCGCACCTCGGAGCCCGGGCCGGTCAGGCCGACCAGCGTCCGGGCGGTGACGCTCTTGCCCGATCCCGACTCGCCCACGATGGCGAGGCAACGACCGCGCCGGGCGGTGAACGAGATGCCTTTGACGACCTCGCGGCCGCCGAAGGACACCCGCAGGTTGTCGACCGCGAGCAGTGGCACCTGCTCGTCGGTGTCCTCGGTTTCCGCTTCGAGAGCTGTGGACACGGTCATCGGGCCGCCCCTTCCAGTCGGTGTTGCAGCGTGCGCCCCAGCGCGGTGAGAGCGAGGGTGGCCAGCACGATCACCAGGCCGGGCATGATCTCCAGCCACGGCGAGGTGGTGATGGAGACCCGGCCGGCGTCCAGCAGCGCACCCCATTCGGGGCTGGGCGGCGCCACGCCGAGGCCGAGGAACGCCAGACCGGACGCCCAGACGATGGACTGGCCGACAGCGAGCGTCAGCATGGCGACGAGCGGGCGCATGGCGTTCGGGAACAGGTGTTGCCGGATCACCGCCCACCAGGTGTGCCCGAGCGCCACCGAGGACTGGATGTAGCCGGCCTGGCGGACGTGCAGGACCTGGCCGCGGACCATCCGGGCGTAGCCGGGGGCCGAGCCGATGCCCACCGCGACGATCTCGGTGGCCAGCGACGGGCCCCGGATGGCGATCAGCAGCAGCGCCAGCAGCAGGACCGGGAAGGCGAAGGCGACCTCGAGGATCCGGGTGAGGACGGTGTCCACGATCCCGCGGGCGAGCCCGGCGGTGAAGCCGAGCAGCACGGCGATCACCATGGCCAGCGCGGTGGCACCCAGGCCGATCCCGAACGACTCCCGGGCACCGTAGACGACCCGGGTGTAGAGGTCGCGGCCCGCGTCGTCGGTGCCGAACGGGTGGCTCAGCGACGGCGACAGCAGCGTGTGCTGCAGGTCGATCTCGTTCGGGCTCCGCGAGGTGAGCACCCCGGGCGCGAGCACCGCCACCACCAGCAGGGCGACGATCAGCAGGGACAGCGCGGTCGCCGGGCGGACCCGCAACCGAAGGGCCGCCGGGGCGAGGGACAGGGCGGTCATGACGCACGCAGCCGGGGGTCGATGAGCGTGTACGCGAGGTCCACGATCAGGTTCGCGATCACGTACACGCCGGCCACCACGAGCACGATGCCCGACACCGTCGGCACGTCGCGGGTGTTGACCGCGACCACCAGCACCTGGCCGATGCCCGGGCGGCCGAAGACGTTCTCCGCGATGACCGCGCCGGACAGCAGCGCGCCCAGGGCCCAGCCGGAGAGCGTGATCGCCGGCAGGACCGAATGCCGCAGCGCGTGCCGCAGCCGGACGGCGGTGTCGCTCATGCCGCGGGTCCGGGCGGTGATCACGAACGGCTGGTCCAGCACCTTTTCGAACTCGTCCCGGGTGACCTGGCCGAGGAAGCCGGCGAGCGGGATCGCCAGGGCGAGCACCGGCAGCACGGTGCCCGGGGCGCCGGTTCCCCCGATGACCGGGAAGATCCGCAGTTCGACGGCGAAGACCACCAACAGCACGACCCCGATCCAGTACGGCGGCAGGCTCGCGGTCAGCGCCTCCCAGGTCGAGCCGATCGCGCTGACGAACCGGTTGCGCTTGGCCGTCAGCAGGATCACCGCCAGCGCGATCACCCACGCCGTGACCAGGGCCGCGACGGTGAGGACCAGGCTCGGTACGAGCTCGTCGCCGATCACCTCGGTGACCGGCCGGTGCTGGGTGTACGAGGTGCCGAGATCGCCGCGGAACAGCCCGGCGACGTAGTTCGCGTACTGCACGAGCAGCGGCCGGTCGAAGCCGAACCGGTGGTTGACCGGCGCGAGGTCGGCGGCCGACCAGCGCTGGGCCCGGCCGGTCTGCTGGTTCAGGATCGCCGTCGCGCGGTCGCCCGGCACGAGCAGCTGGGCGAAGAACGTCACCGACGCGGCGGCGACCAGGACCAGGATCGCCGCGGCGAGTTTGCCGAGGCCCCGGCGGGCCGCCCGCACGCCGGAGCGGGCGAGCGGTGCGCGCAGCGGGACAGCCTGGACGGCTGTGGTCATCACGACCTCACTTGGTGAAGTAGGCGTCGGCGAAGACCGGCTCGCCCTGGCTCTTCTCGAGCCAGACGTCGTGCAGGTTCTTCGCGACGGCGAGCGAGGTGGTCTGGGTGTAGAGACCGACCGCGGCGGCGTTGTCCTGGATGATCTGCTGGGCCTGCCCGTAGAGCTTGTTCGCCTCCTCGGTGGTCGCGGCGCTGTTGCCCTGCTGGATCACCGTGGACAGCTCGTCGTTGTTGTAGAAGGACGAGTTGCTGTAGTTGGGCTCGGCCCCGGTGCTCGGCCGCCAGACGATCCACAGGATCGCGGAGCTCGGGCTGGTCCAGTACCACGGCTGGGCGTCGTACGAGTCCGCGGTCGAGTACTTGCCGGCGAAGGTCTCCGCCTGGGTCTCCGGGATCAGCGTCACGTTGAAGCCGACCTGCTTCCACTGCTGCTGCAGGATCTGCAGCACCGTCGAGCCCTCGCTGGTGAAGACCGAGCCCGCCGGGTACGCGAACCGGATCGCGAGTTCCTTGCCGTCCTTGGTCCGGTAGCCGCCGGCGTTGCGCGCGGTCCACCCGGCCTGGTCCAGCAGCTGGTTCGCCTTGGCCGCGTCGTACGAGTAGGCCGTCGCGACGCCGGCGTCGTAGCCGGGGGTCGCCTGGCTCACCGACGGGTTGCCCTCGTACGGGATGACCCCGTGGAACGCGGCCTGCACGGCGGCCTTGCGATCGGCGCCGTAGGCGAACGCCTGCCGGACCAGTTTGTCGGTGAAGACGCTCTTGATCGTGTTCAGGTAGATCGAGACCGGCTTGCCCGGGGTGATGTACTGCTGCACGTCGTATTTGCTCTGGGCGTCCTTCCAGTTGACCGTCGGGACGTCGTAGATGACGTTCGTCTCGCCGGTGGACAGCGACGCGTAGCGCCCGACCGGGTCGTTCAGGAACTTCCAGACCACCTGGTCGACGATGGCCGGGCCCTGGTGCTTGGCCGTCTCCGGCCAGGACGTGTAGTCCGGGTTCTTGACCAGGACCACCTCCTGGCCGTGCTTCCACTCCTTGACCTGGAACGCGCCGGAGCCGATCGGCTGCTCGCAGTTCTCCTTCTCGCTGCGCTTGAGCGCGGTGGGGGACTGGATCCCGAAGTACGCCTGGGTCAGCATCGTCAGCAACGGCAGATATGGCTTGTTGAGATCCACCTGCAGGTGTGTCGCGTCGAGGGCCTTCGCCGATTTGAAGTACGGGTCGATGGAGACCTTGGCGGTGCTGTTGCCGCCCTTCTCCCAGTACGCGAAGTTGTCGGCGACCGCCTGCGCGTCCAGCGCCGTGCCGTCGGTGAACTTCACCCCGGATTTGAGGGTGAAGGTGTACGACTTGCGGTCGTCCGACACCTTCCAGCCGGTGGCCAGCCATGGCTTGATCGATCCGTCGTCGGCCTCGGTCACCAGCGAGTCGAGGATGTTGCGGTCGAGGTACGCCTGCTGCACCCAGCCGCCGTAGAGGCAGGGCGGCTCCTGCTCGTGGCCGTACACGATCGTGCCGCCCTGGACCTTGGTGTCGCCGGCGCTCGCCGTGGCGTCGGCGCCGCACCCGGCCAGCAGCGTGCTGAGCAGCAGGGCGCTGCCGCCGGCGGCGGCGAGTCGGGGTATGCCGAATCGGCTCATCGGTGTCCTTGTCTCTCTGTTCGAGGCGAGCTATCCGGTGCGAGCGGGAAGGTGTGCGCCGCCGCGGTAGCGGGTTCCGTGGTGTCGTTCCGGCAGCCGGTCACCCGCGCCGAAGAGGCGCTGCCGCAGCGTTTCGCCCTTTTCGTAGGCGGTGCGCAGCCGGCCGCGTTCGCGCAGGACGGGCACGACGAGTTCGATGAAGTCCTCGGCGGTGCCGTACGAGTGGTACTGCAGCAGGTTGATGCCGTCGATGCCGACGTCGTCGAGCCAGCTCTCGATCTGATCGGCGACGACCTCGGGAGTGCCGACCGCGAACAGCGGATGCCGGGTCAGGTCCCCGAAGCCGGTCAGGAAGTCGCCGACGGTCTGCTCGGGATCGACCGTGCGCCAGCGGCCGATCCCGTTGGTGTCGGCGGGCAGGTCCGCCAGCCGGGTCTCCGGCGGGAAGGCGGCCGGGTCGAACGTCAGCCCGGCGTGCGCCAGGTAGCCCTCGGGGCTGCTCAGCCGCTGGAAGTCCGCGAGCTTCGCGGCCGCCTCGTCCGCGGTGCGCCCCACGATCACGCCCGCGGTGGTGACGAACCGGACGTCGCCCGCGTGCCGGCCGGCGTCGACGGCGGCCTGCCGGATGGTGGCCATGGTCCGCTTCAGGAAGTCGGTGTCCGGGCCGCCGGTGAAGACGACCTCGGCGTGCCGGCCGGCGAACCTCGCCCCGGCCGCCGACGCGGTGGCGGTGAAGAGCACCGGCGTGCGCTGGCGGCTGGGCGAGCTCAGGTGCGGGCCCTCGACCTTGAACCAGGTGCCGTCGTGGTCGATCGCCCGGATCCGCGCCGGGTCGGCGAAGATGTTGCGCTCCCGGTCCGCGACGATCGCGTCGTCGTCCCACGAGCCTTCCCACAGCTTGTAGAGCACGTCGAGGTACTCGTCGGCCATGTCGTAGCGGGTGTCGTGCTCGACCTCGCCGCTCAGCCCGAAGTTGCGGGCCGCGTTGGCCAGGTAGGAGGTGACGATGTTCCAGCCGACCCGGCCCTTGGTGAGGTGATCCAGGGTGCTCATCCGGCGGGCCCACGCGAACGGCGGCTCGTAGGTCGTGGAGAAGGTGATCCCGAAGCCGAGGTGCTCGGTCACCGCGGCCATCGCGGGCACGACGAGCACCGGGTCGTTGTTGGGTATCTGCAGGCCTTCGCGGATCGAGACGTCCGCCGAGCCGCGGAAGACGTCGTAGGTGCCGATCACGTCGGCGAGGAAGACCGCGTCGAACCCGCCGGACTCGAGCAGCCGGGCGAGCTGCGTCCAGTACTCGATGTCGTTGAACCGCTCCCGGTTGTTGCCCTCCAGGCGCCACAGCCCGTGCGTGATGTGACTGACGCAGTTCATCTCGAACAGGTTGAGGATGAGCTGTTTCTTCGCCGACATGGCCGGCGCTCAGCAGTGCTGCGGCGCGGAGGCGCCACGGTCGGGTGTCGTCGGCATGAATGTCTCCAGGGAGGGAGCCCGGGATCCGGGATGCAGCTTGCGGGGCTCGTATTCCTACAAATACAATAGGGTTAATAGCCTTTGCCGCCAAGCCCGCCGGTGACATGCATGTCCGATCACCCGGTAGCTTTCACCGATCACGGAAGCCCCATGCGAATCGAGCAGCTCGAGTACTTCGTCGCCGTCAACAAGCACGGCTCGCTGCGCCGCGCCAGCGAGCATCTGCACGTGTCGCAGCCGGCCCTGAGCGAGGCCATCAGCAAACTGGAGCGCGAGCTCGGCGTGGCCCTGCTGGACCGGCACCGGTCGGGGGCCCGGGTCAGTCACGCCGGTCGCGACCTGCTCCAGCCGATCGTCGACGTGCTGGAGTCGGTGGCCCGGATGCGGGCGGCCGCCGGCGACCAGCTCGCCGTGCGGCGGCTGCTGCGGGTCGGCACGGTCAACGCCGCGACGGTCACCCTGCTGCTCCCGGCGCTGCGCTCGTTCCAGGCCGAATATCCCAGCTCGACCGTCGAGATCCGCAACCTGCAGCAGGACGACATCTACCGCAAACTCGTCGAGGGCACGCTCGACGTCGGCCTGGTGAACCTGCTCGACGGCGACGACGTCCCGCCGGAGCTCGAACACACGGCGCTGCTCGCCGGCCGGCCGGTGGCTGTCATCCCGGCCGCGCACCCGCTCGCCGCGCAACCGGAGGTGAGCGCGGACGACCTGCGCGCGGAGCACTTCGTCGCGATGCGCGCCGGATATCTGATGCACCGCTTCGCGCACCGGCTCTTCGGCGCGGAGCTGCCGGTCGAGTGGTACTCCACCGACGGCGCCGAGATGGGCAAGATCATGGTCGCGCAGGGCATCGGGATCGCCTTGCTGCCTGACTACAGCGTCTGCGGCGACCCGCTGGAGCGGGCCGGGCTGATCGTCAGCCGGCCGATCGCCGGCGACCGGACCGCGGTCACGATGGCCGCGGTGCGGCGCCGGCAGACCCGGATGCCCGCGGTCGTCCGGGACATGATCCGGCACCTGCGGCACAGCGCGGAGGCCGCCTGACGGCCGAGGTGGATGCCGCCGGCGAAGCGGGCGTGCGCCCCGGCTGGCGAGGCCCAGACCGGGTTGTCGAGCACGCCGTGGTCAACGGCGTCGACGGTGGTCCCTAGGGCACCTGGGCGGGTGCGGGCGAGCGCTGCGGTACGTCGAGGCCGAGGTGGTCGCGCAGCGTGGGGCCGGTGTAGTCGGTGCGGAACACCCCGCGTTCCTGCAGCAGCGGCACCACCGTGTCGGCGAACTCGTCGAGGCCGTCCGGGGTGACGTGCGGGACGAGGATGAAGCCGTCCGCCGCGTCGTTCTGGACCAGGTCGTTGATGCTGTCGGCGACCGTGGCCGGCGTACCGATGAAGGTCTGCCGTCCGGTGACCTCGATGATCAGCTCGCGGGTCGACAGGTTTCCGGCCTCGGCGCGCTCGCGCCACTCGCGGGCGGTGGCGACCGGGTCGCGGTGCTGCCGGACGCTGGCCCGGCCGCGGGCGATGTGGTTCGCCGAGACGTCCGGGTCGATCGCGGGCAGCGGGCCGTCCGGGTCGTGGTCGCTGAGGTCGCGGTTCCAGAGCTGTTCCAGGAAGCGGATCGCGGTCTGCCCGCTGACTTGCTGGCGGCGGATGTGCGCGGCGCGTTCCTGGGCGTCGGAGTCGCTGTCGCCGAGGGCGAAGGTGGCGGCGGGCAGCACCAGCAGCTCGTGCGGGGCGCGGCCGTACGCCGGGAGGCGGCGTTTGACGTCGGCGTAGAACTGCCGGCCGGCCTCAAGGGTGCCGTGCCGGCTGAAGATGGCGTCGGCGGTCCGCGCGGCGAATTCGCGGCCCGCCTCGGAGTCGCCGGCCTGCAGGATCACCGGCCGGCCCTGCGGGCTGCGCGGCACGTTGAACTGGCCGGCGATGTCGAAGTGGGCGTCGCGGTGGGTGAACGCCCCGGCCCGGCCGTCCGCCAGGAAGATCCCGCTGTCCCGGTCGGCCACGATCGCATCCGGCGCCCAGGAGTCGAACAGCTCACCGGCGGTCTGCAGGAACTGGGTCGCCCGGCTGTACCGGTCCGACTCGGCGAGGAAGCCGCCGCGCCGGAAGTTCTCGCCGGTGAACGCGTCCCAGGAGGTGACCACGTTCCAGGCGGCCCGGCCCGCGGAGAGGTGGTCGAGGCTGGCGAACTGGCGGGCCACCTCGTACGGCTCGTTGAAGGTGGAGTTGATCGTCCCGGCCAGGCCGAGCCGGTCGGTCACCGCGGCCAGGGCGGCCAGCACGGTGAAGGTGTCCGGGCGGCCGACCACGTCGAGGTCGTAGATCTGCCCGGCCTGCTCGCGCAGCCGCAGCCCCTCGGCCAGGAAGAAGAAGTCGAACTTGGCGCGCTCGGCGGTGCGGGCCAGGTGGGCGAAGGAGCTGAACTCGATGTGGCTGCCGGAGCGCGGGTCGCTCCAGACGGTGGTGTTGTTGACGCCGGGAAAGTGGGCGGCGAGGTGGATCTGCTTGCTCATCGGACCCCTCGTTCTCAGCTGTTCGCGTAGCGGTTGGCGGGGCGGGGCAGGCCGAGCAGACCGCGCAGGCTGCTCGCCTCGTACTCGCGGCGGAAGACACCCCGCGACCGCAGCTGCGGGACCAGGCCGCGGGTGATCGCCTCGAGATCGTCGCCGAGCACCCCGGGGCGCAGCCGGAAGCCGGTCAGCCCGGCGTCCCGCCAGCCCAGCAGCAGGTCCGCCAGCTGCTCGGGGGTGCCGGTGAAGATGTGCGCGTCGGAGGTGAACGCGGCGCCGGCCCGGTCGTCCAGGCGGGCCTTGCGCTCGGCGGCGGCCGCCGCGGTCTCGCCGAGGAAGACGACCAGATCGCCGAAGATGTGTACGGTCTCGCCCGCGCGCCCCGCGGCCGCCTGTTCGGCCCGGATCTGCTCGATGATCGTCCGGCCGTGCTCGGCGTCGGCCGGGGTCACATAGACCAGGTCGCTGCCGCGGGCACCCAGCCGGTACGGGATCGTGGCGTGGGCCAGGGCGGTGACCAGGGGCTGGCCCTGCGGCGGGCG